>Ga0257125_1002403_pt1 | contig 15420 bp, 8 predicted proteins | sample SI106_200metaG_FD_190183 | JGI IMG/M metagenome (GOLD analysis project Ga0257125, IMG submission 190183) | Marine microbial communities from Saanich Inlet, British Columbia, Canada - SI106_200 | ecosystem: Environmental > Aquatic > Marine > Inlet | place: Canada: British Columbia | collected...
CCCGTTTCGATTCACCCATCGGGTGTGCCATGCCAACCACTCCATCAACTCCTCAACATATTGATTCTTATAGCATAATCTCCATCTCAGGGCATCGATTAACGAGTTCATCTGGGAAATGGGGGTTAAGACCTGTTCGAATTTATTGATTAATATGAGGCAGTGACGCTAGGCACCACCTTTGATAACGTAGTCAGATGCTAGAAATAATAAAACGATTATCATCCAGACCAATCTTATTCGGAGAAATGCTTTTGGCATCTCTTTTCGGGAACTTGCTCGCCTTAGTATCTCCAATTTTTGTCATTTTAGTTCTAAACCGATATATAGCTCATGGAGTCGATACCACACTTGCGACACTGGCAATAGGTACGGTCATTGCAATATCACTAGAATATGTTTTTCGACGAGTGCGTTATCGATTTGCGGAGGCCCTAAATGAGAATGCAGATAAAAAACAAGATATAAATACTTTCGATGCAATAAAAAATAGCAAAGCATTCTATTTTTCACAATTTCCAGGTGAAGCTATCAGGGATATAATTTCAAGTACCGAGACAATTAGGCAAGTATATTCGCCATCAAATATTTGTTTATTATTGGATGTTCCTTTTGCCTTAATATTTATATCTACGCTTTATTTCTTAAATCCGATTTTGTGCTATATAACATTGATTTTTGTTACGGCGGTATCCATAGGAGTTCTAACCGGAATTCTAAGTCTCAGGGCAATTACTCAGAATTTGCGTCAAGCTAGTGGTTTGAGGGCCCAGGTCATTGATGCATCTGTTTCATCTCCAGATACCATTCGAGCCTTTGATCGCTCTAATTATATGGAGGCGCGCTGGTCAGCAGCTACAAATTCAATACATACCTTGAGCCGTTATATTTGGGATCGGCAAAACCGCATACAGTCAGCAATTAGAGGCGCAACTGCATTGCTGACTGTTATAATTATTTCTGTTGGTGCGTTATTGGTTGTAGACGGAAATCTTGATGTAGGTGCGATGATTGGCGCCAATATTTTGGCCGCACGCGCTTTAATGCCAATTGTCGGATTATCACAACAAGTGGATGGCTGGGTACGGGCAGGACAGGCCAGGCGATCACTAGCTGATTTTGTACAAATTCCACGAGAACGGAAAAGTGGTACGGCGATCAATAAATACTCCGGCAATATCGAAGTCAAAAATATGACATTTACGTATCCAAATTTGGGCTTAACATTGATCGATGAGATAAATTTCTCTGTTAACGCAGGCGAAGTTCTATGTATATCAGGACGAAATAGCAGCGGCAAAACAACGTTGGCTAAATTATTAACTGGTCTACTTGATCCAAGTAAAGGCCAAATACTCGCGGGCGGAATAGATTTACAGCAAATCGCGCCAGACTGGTGGCGCCAGCAAATTATGTATCTTCCTCAGGAACCCTATTTTATGAATGGGTCAATCAGAGAAAACTTTAACGCCTTTAATCCAGATCTAACAGCCCAAGAAATTAGGAAATTATTGGTGGACGTGGGACTAGAATCGCTAGCCGACGAAAGCCCTGGTGGTCTAGATCAGCCAGTCGGAAAAGCGGGCACTAATTTTTCACTTGGCGTAAGGCGTAGGCTTGCCTTAGCGCGGGCCCTATCTCATGATGGTCCCCTGGCAATTTTGGATGAGCCAACTGAGGGCATCGACGTTATCGGAGCGTCGTACGTTTATAGAATTATGAATGATATGGTACGCAATGGTAAAACGATCATTGCCTGCTCTCACGATCGGGAAATTATCCGCGGGGCACACCTTTTCCTTGACTTAGATGAACGGCCTCGACCGATTATTAAAGATATTAGTAAAAACGATGTTCCATAAATGACACTAGGCGATACAAAAAATCATTCTCAATCAATTGTAGCTGGGCATTCGTTTCTTGTGATTTGTTCTATCAGCTTAGTAATTTTAGCTGTTTGGGCATATTTTGGGCGCATTGATATAGTGACCGTAGCTCAAGGGATTGTTGTACCTTCATCGAAAATAAAAACTGTCCAGCATTTAGAGGGCGGTATTATCCGGGCAATAAACTTTAAAGAAGGTGAAAGAGTAAAGAAGGGCGCACCTCTTGTTGTTTTAGAAGGAACAGCCTCAAGTGCAGACTTAAAAGAAGTTGATGTGCATATAGTAACTTTACGTATTGACCTCTCACGTTTAAGGGCAGAATTAGATAGGGCCGATAGTATAACATTCGAACAGGATTTAGTTAATGAACATGGGGACCTCGTTTCCGCTGCTATAGAACACTTCAACACGAAGCAGAGCCACATAAAAAATCTGATTTCTTCGCAGAGGCTGTCTGTTGCACAAAGAGAAGAAGAAGCAAAGGAAATGCAGGCGAGAATTTCAAAAATTACCGAAAGTTTAAGATTGATTAGGGAACAGATAGTTATTAGCGACAGTTTAATGAAAGAAAATCTGACAAATCGTATGACACATCTAGAGTTGTTAAAAGAGAGGGTGCTCTTGAATGGCGAGTTAAACGAAGCGGCATTTTCAGTTAAGAGAATAGAGGCTGCAAAATCAGAAGCTGAAGTAAGAATGCTAACGCTTCGAGATCACTACCTCACCCAAACTCGGAGTGAATTAGATCAGGCTGATACAATGTACCGAGAATTGTTACAGCGTAGAAAAAAATTAAAAGATAGCCTGAAAAGAACGGTGCTCCGAGCCCCGGTGGATGGTTTGGTCAAGTATCTCTACCATTCAACAATAGGAGGTATAGTTAAACCCGGTGGCACTGTTGTCGATATCGTTCCCGAAGGCGATAAGCTATTGATTGAGGCGCAACTTGCAGTTCAAGAAGTTATTTATGTTGGTTCAGGGCAAATTGCTAAGGTGCGGCCTTTAACACCGGATGCAGCAAATTTCGGTCAGCTTGAAGGGCGCGTGGTTCACATCAGTCCTGATAGTATTCGCGAGGGTGACAAGACACCATTTTATTTAATAACAATAGAATTGGAGAGTGAATTTTTTAATTCTAAAGGTAAAACATACCCGTTGCTACCAGGAATTCAGGTGACATGCAGCATACGCACAGGAGACCGATCGGTTCTTGAGTATTTTATTGGCCCATTCATGAACATTCCGGTTACCGCTCTTCATGAACGGTAAAATTTCTAGTATTTTCTCGCAACAAGATAGAAATTGCGGCAATTTTCTTGGAATAATTTTTCTTCATTTTGTCGTTGCTACATAGACACCACCCCAGTCCTCCCCAGGCGGCTCTTGCAGATACTGGTCGATGCGTTCGTCGTACAATTCATAGAGGGTCTCCAGCCGTGTATCTAGTAACCGGCAGTCCTCAACTAGCCTGCGCGCGCCGTCCCAATCCTGTGCGCGATAGGTCCGCAGCATGGCTTCGTGCTGTTCACATAATTTCTGGAACGAAGCGTCATCCTTTTGTTTCTCGTCACCTAGCAGAGCGTAAATCTGCACGGCCTCTTCCTTGCCCTTCACTGCGATCAAATCGAGTTCGATGGTAGCAAAGTTCTGCTTGACGACTTCGTAGGTATTTTCACCAATCACAATGTCAACGCCGTAGTTCTTTGACTGGCCCTCCAGACGCGCCGCCAGGTTGACGGCATCACCAAGCACCGAATAGTCGAAACGCTGCTCTGAACCCATATTGCCCACGACACATTCACCGGTATTGAGCCCGACCCCAACCTTTAGTGGCAGTGGTTCTTTACCTTCCGCACGTGCCTCTTCCTCGAGTTCCCGGTTCAAATCGTCCAGTTCGTGGAACATGATCAACGCCGACTCACATGCGTGCTTAACATGACCTGGATCGTCAAGTGGAGCATTCCAGAATGCCATGATGCAATCGCCCATATATTTATCGATGGTGCCGCTTCGAGCCAAAATTACATCGGTCAATGGTGTTAGCAACCGATTGACCAACCGGGTCAGGCCCTGTGGGTTGCTTTTGAAGCTTTCTGAAATTGTTGTGAAGCCACGCACGTCGCAGAAAAGGAAAGTCATATCACGCATTTCCCCACCCAACTTCAAACGTTCGGGATCACCCGCCACCTGTTCAACCAAGGCCGGTGACAGATACTGGCTAAATGCACTCCGAATTTGACGTTTTTCGGAAGACGTCTTGGCATAATTCATCAGAACCAAAACGGCATAAATTAGGAAGCTAGACAGAATGGGGTAAGAAAGATCAATTAATTCCTGTGCCTGGTATTCCTGCCAGGTATACCCGCCTAAAATAGCTATCGATGATACAACAACGATAAGAGACCAGTAGGCACCAGTAATTGGCATTAATATTATTAATAGAATACCAGCTATAAATATCTCTAAAATCTCTATCCCGGTGGAGTCCGGAAGTCGCGACAATTGATTTCCTGTTAGAACATTTTCTAAGACATTGGCATGAATTTCGACACCAGGAATACTCGGGTCTAATGGTGTAGACCTAATATCCTTTAAGCCAAGAGCACTGGTTCCGATAAGCACAAAATTTCCAGATATCTTTTTTGCTGGTGCTTTTTCGCTGAGAATATCTGTTGCGGATACGTATAAGTCTTGGTCATGCTGCCTAAAAAATATGTTGATATTTCCGCGGCGGTCAGTCGGCACGGAGAAATTGCGCGATAGCTGAACCTTCTCCACCAAGACATTTCCAGTTGCCGCCTCTTTGATTGACCGTACGATCGGGCTACGGCGCTTCCCAGTAGAAAGCTGGACTGCAACCCTAAGCATTTCTATAGGGAGGGCAGAATGCACCTTATTCCCGACGGCAATAATTGCCGGCACACGCCGTACCACGCCGTCATGTTCCGAACTGATCGAAATTATGCCCAGACCGTCGGCTGATTTTTCCAGAACGGGTATATTGCGCAACAGACTTGGGTATTTCTTTATTGCGGTGCGAGGGTCCCCGCCAATAAACGCCGCCGAAATAAGATTTGGTGATCCACTGTGCTCCTTTTCTGTTTGATTTATCCCGCTTTGGGAAAGCACCACGCGCCTTCCTTTAATAGCACTTGCAAATATTTGGTCATTGCTTGGCATGCGGGATAATTCGTTAAAAGTCGACTGGCTTAGGTTCGCAGTACCTTTAGCAAAAAGGTGGGGGGATGAACGATCCTCTTCGGGAAAAATGATGTCGAACCCGATTACAGCAGCGCCCAATTTGTTCAATTTTACAACAAGGTCTGCAAGTAAATGCCGTGGCCAAGGCCATTGCCCCAGTTCCTTCAGGCTCTTCTCATCAATATCAACAATGACGACGCGGCAACCGCCACAATATGGAAGTCCCCCATCAGGCACCACTCGCGGCTGTAGATTTTGATAAAGGTCAAAGGTCCTAAAACGCAGTAACTGAACTGCTGACGGATCCCATGAGCGGATACCAATTAGTAAAAGGAGTAATAATAATCCGATGCCCCTACCGCGTCCAAACCAGGACTTAAATGCGCCTAAACGAAACTTCTGACGAATATTTCTTGCAACTTGAAGCACTTGACTCGCCCTATTGTAAATCAGTGGATGGAGTTTAACGCTTGGTACCCTCTTTTCACGGTAGCGATGATTTTGTCTGGGTCGGTTGTCCTTGTAAAGGGTTTGGGGTTTTTGTTGGTTTCGGCCATGAAGCGATTGATGGTGGCCTGGAGATCAACGAAAGAGTGGAAGACGCCGCGTTTGAGCCGCCGTCTTGCGAGTTTGGCGAAGAAGCCCTCGACGGCGTTGAGCCAGGAGGGGGGTGGCGTGAATCCGCGCCATCCGTATTTCTCCGGTAGCATGCGATATTTATCAAGCCCTTGGAACACTTCCAAAGACCGGACATATCGTCTGCTACAAAATCCGGATATATCATTCGCCACTGACAGAGGGCCCATCGAGCCTTGTTAATGCCGGTTTTTTGAGGTAATATTCAATACCTTGTGATTTGTCGTAAAGTCATCGCAGGATCTAGGCTTATAAATGAGAACCGATGAAAGCCTTAAATAGGGGCGAGTTATATAACCCGAAAATATTCATGGTAAATAATTATATTCAGACACTTATTGTAATAATAATTAGTTCATTATTTTCTATTGGTATCGTATTTCAGGGTAATTCTGAAACCTATATAGAAAAAGTAAACGTTTTAATAAAAACTCACAAACGAATACTGGCCGCAAAGAATACTGTTAAGGCTACTGAGGAACAATTATCTGTTGCTAAAAAGGCTTGGTTTCCTGAGTTTAGCACTACCGCGTTTTATGGTTATGAAAAACGCAATCTTGCAAAAGGACGAGGTGGTGCCGTATCACAGCGGGATACTAGCATGCCTCCACATCAGTTGGATTTAACAATAACTCAGCCTATTTTGGATTTTGGCGCTAAATCAAGTGCGTTGGAAATAGCTAAACTTCAGTTAGGCCAATCAAATCTTGCGCTCGACACAGTATTACAAGGAGTTTTATTAGAAGCGATTGCCGCTCAAGTGGGTCTAATTTCAGCAATTGAAATTGAGGGCTACGCGAAACAGTCCGTATCTAACATAAAACGACAGGCTAAACTTGAGGATGCCCGTGTTTCTATTGGTTCAGGTTTCTCAACGGACGTACTGCAAGCTAAGGCCCAGCTTGCGGGTGCTGAGGCTCGTTATACACTTTCAAAAGGTGCTCGTAGTTCTGCGGAAAACCGCTATAGGAGCGTATTTGGCAGCCTACCTGAAAGGAACCAGAAATTAGAACAATTAGCTATTCCGGTTGACCGGCTCCCGACCAGCATAGATGTTGCTATTTCGCGTTCCCTAAAAAACAATACCCAAGTAAGAGCGCTTACGATTGCCCGCGATACGGCGCGTGCCGCTGTTAAGCAAACACGAGCTGCAGAATTTTCCCCGACAGTAAATCTAATTCTAGAAACAAAATACAAGCACGATGTCTCTGGCACATCAGGTACCGCCGTTGAACATTTGATTAAGGGGGAGTTAAAATATACCTTCAATTTAGGAGCAACGAGCTTCAACAATTTGGCGGCGGTCAAGGCTAATTACTTTGCCGGCGCTAATCGTTTGATGGATGCTGAAAATCTTGTTGAAGAGCAAGCTCGGAATGCTTACGAACAATTGAAAATAACGGAAAAAAACGCACAATTTTTACGTAACCAGGCAAATATTTCAGGTGAATTTTTGCGATTAGCCCGCAAAGAACGCCGGCTAGGCCGGCGATCTTTGCTTGATGTTCTGTCGGGCGAGACGGTTGAAATTAATGCTTCTTCAGATGCTTCAAGTGCAGAAAATCAAGTAATTGTGGCAGCTTATACTATGTTATTCATAATGGGTGACCTAAAAACTGAAAATATAGAAATTAAAAGTCAGAAATAATTAGAGACAATTAGATGAACTACAATTGTTTTCAGGTGTCTGCAGGTGGTGAAATAGGCCTCGCCGCCACTGGATTATAAGAATATGACCGTCACGGGAAAAATTTTTGGTCCGGCCCTCGGTAGAGATCATACCGAGGCCCCTTCAGTTTTGCGGGCTGAGGCTAGTGATAATTTTCTTGTCATTCCCAACGGTGATTTTGTCCTTGAGGCCGGCTACGAGCGGCTAGGCCCAGATCTTCTACTTTCAGACAACGCTGCCGAGAGCAACCGATCAGTTGTTGTGAAGGACTATTTTGTCCAGGCTCAACTGCCTGATCTTCTTACCAGCGATGGCACAGCGGTGATTGAGGGCCATCTGGCTTCACGCCTGGCAGGTCCTTCTACACCGGGTCATTTTGGCCACATACAACTTGCTCAAGCACAGCCTGACACAGGTAATATCACCAATAACCAAACCCAGAGTTTGTCTATTGGTGATGTTGATAAGGTTGAGGGCCGTGTTTTTCTGACCCGTTTAGATGGCACGAACGTTCAGGCGGAGAAGGGCACGAAGGTCTTCATCGGGGATATTGTAGAGACCGAGAGCGGTTCGAACATTGGCATCGTGTTCTCTGACGAGACGACGTTTGCGCTGGGTGAATCGGGCCGCATGGTTATTGATGACCTGGTTTTCGACCCGGCAGCGAATACGGGCAAGAGTGCGTTCAACGTTGTTCAGGGTGTTTTTTCGTTTGTCTCCGGCAAGATCGCGAAGACCGGTGATGATGCGATGGAGGTCAAGACGCCGATTATCACGATCGGTGTTCGCGGCACGACGGTTGCGGGCAAGGCTGCTGCGGAGGGTTCGGCCAACTCGGTGACACTGTTGCCGGATGCTGATGGCGGTGTTGGTGCGATTGCGGTGAGTAATGCTGCGGGCACGCAAGTCATGTCCCAGGCTTTTCAGACGACCAACCTTAGCAGTGCGTTTACGGCCCCGCCGATCCCGACGGTATTGCCGGCGTCTCAGATACAGAGCCTGTACGGCAATATTAGCACTGTATTGCCGCCGAAGCCTGAGCCGAAGGCTGATGACAAGGAGGATGATGCTGCGGCGGATGAGAAGGGCGAAGCCGAGGGAGAGGGAGAAGGCGAGGAAGGCGAGGAAGAAGGCGAAGAAGGCGAGGCTGAAGCAGCTGAGGGTGAAGGCGAAGAAGGAGAGGCTGAAGCAGCTGAGGGTGAAGGCGAAGAAGGCGAGGCTGAAGCAGCTGAACGCGAAGGTAAAGAAGGAGAGGCTGAAGCAGCTGAGGGCGACGGTAAAGAAGGAGAGGCTGATGCAGCTGAGCGCGAAGGTAAAGAAGGCGAGAGAGATCCCAGGGAGGGAGAGCCGAGGGAGGGAGAGCCGAGGGAAGGTGAACCCAAAGAGCGAGGGTCCAGAGAGGGAGAGCCCAGAGAGGGAGAGCCGAGGGAAGGTGAACCGAGAGAGGGCGAACTAAGAGAAGGTGTGCCCGGTGAAGGCGGCGAACCAGTTGGCGAGGGGGATCAATTGGCAGAAAAAGAGGCAACTGCTGATATTGATGATCCCGAAGAAGACGACAGAAATCCCCGTAGAGAAGTCGAGGCACGAAAAGTCTTTGACGAGGCTGTCGCAGGCGGAGCGTCAGAATCTGAAGCATTTGCGGCCGCGGCAGAATCTTTGGGAACGAATGCAGAAGAGAAGGCGGTTGCAGAGGAGGCCTACAATCAGGCGTTGGAGGAAGGGGTCTCGGAACGGGAAGCCATATACCGAGCGGAGCAGGCTGTTCAAGGAGAATTTGATCAGAATTACCAGGGGCCATCGGCTGTGAAAATCGCTGATGCGCGTGCATCCATAGAGCAATCCGTTACCGAGGGAACCACACTTATTGAGGCGATATCCACACAAGTTGGTGATGAGGCAACTTCTTATCAGGAACTCGACGTTGCGCGGGATGCGGTCTGGCAAACTTTTGATGCTGCCTACCAATCAGGCGAGACCGAGGGCTTCACGGCTCTGATACTAGCTACCGGCACTGGTTCCAAAGTGGAATTGACCTTTACCGATATTCTGGCTGCGGGCGGTTCAATTGATGACGCTTATCAAGGCGCATTCCGGGCTAATTTAGCGGCGTCATTTTTTGGTGAATCAGGGGGATTTGGCGATACCGACCTCAATGAAATTGATTTTGGTCAAAACTTTGATTTTTTGGCAAATGATATATTCGTTCAAGGGTTTGATCCTAACTTAAGGGCTGCAGCCGCCATCCAGGAAATTTTTTCTGAACTCGAAGTTGGCGTCGGCCTGTCCGAGGGCACGGCTACAACATTTCAAGAAAACCTGGAATTTACACGAGGAGACGACGTATTAATTGGCGGTGATGGCAATACGAATTTTGTTGTTACTCAAGCCAATTTAGGTGGTAACGACACTATTGATGGAGGCCGTGGGCAAGATCAGCTGACATTTCGGAATCTAAATGATGCGCTCTTAATCGTAGATTTTGGAACAGGTTTTTCACGTTTTTCGGCTGCGTCTGGCGCAACCAGCACACTCCAATCCTCCTCTGTCGAGCAATTTCTAGTCGATGATGGCGCCGGAACTCAGCAACGCGTAGGAAGTCCTGATAGTACTGGTTTGGGGTTCATTCGTGCGGGCACAAATGGCAATGATGTCATTGATCTCTCGGGTAGGGGATCCTCTGCGATCGATTTGACGGTAGGTAACGTTTCGCTCGATCTCGATAATCCCCGTATTATCGGCGCTATTGTACTCGGCGGTGCTGGCAACGACACAATCACGGCATCACGGGGTACTGGTATTGTTTTTGGCGGTGTTGGAAACGACACCATAATTGCCAAAGTCGGTTTTGATATCCTTCAAGGCGGCCCAGGGGACGATATTTTTGTTTTTACCAATCCCCGTGATGCGCGAATTACTTTCGCAGATACTAGCAGGAGTGATTTTGTCGGGGAGCCTGGTGATTTTGGAGGAGATCAAATCTCTGGTGGTGCCAATGGTTCGGTCGGAGACACTATTGTGCTTGGTCTTGCGTCTACGACTGCCGGTCAAAATTTCATACTCCAAAACTTCGATGGTCTTTCTGTCGCCGTAGCAGGTGTAGAAAATCTGAGAGTTTACGCTGACAATACCACTGTCACGGCTTTCAGTGACCTTTTCATCCGGTTCAATTCCATTGGCGGTGTGGATATTAATGGCAATGGCATCGATGATGATGTGACGGGGATAATTCTTGAAGGAGCAAATACCAGCATTAACTTGACAGATGTCAGCCTTGGCCAGGCGGTTTCCACGCTTCAGGCGATACAATTTTTTGGCGATGGCGTGCGAATATTTGATTCTAGTCTTGATAATATCGGCCGCTCATTGGTCGGCTCCAGTGGCCGCGATACATTAAACGGTCAGGGCGGTAATGACACCTTCATTATGGGCGGAGGAAACGACACCCTGTCAGGCGGCGCCGGCAATGATACGTTTGAGATCAATGCGGCCACAGACATCAGCGACGGTATTAATCTCTCAGGTGGGGATGGAACGGAGGATACACTATTTGTTAATTCTACTGATATCAGCACACTAAGTTTTCCTAGAAATAACACTAGTATTGCCACTACAGAAGTTTTTGATCTGAGAGGCGGCTCGGATAGTGGCGTTTCTGTTCGCGTAGCAACTGATGACTTAGCCAGCTTTTCAACAATTATTGGTGATGGAACATCAGATATTTTGAATTTATTTGCGGGTACAGATTTGGATTTACGGGGTGATACACTCACTGGCATCGAGGCAATAAACCTGACCAAAGTGGTGAATTCAGACATTTTCAACCTGTCAGGTACGTTCCAGCAAATCAAAGTAAATGCAGGAACTACTGCGCCAGGGTTAACAACAATAACCGGATCGGTTGATTCTAACGGTAATCCAGATGATTTTATAGAACTCAACGATAATGGGGATGTCTCCGGTTTAACATTTTTGAGGCTAGATGAACTTCATCTGGATGATGGTTCAGGTACCAGACAGACTTTGGGTGCAAATAGCACTACCTCATTCGGCGCAATGGAAATTGATGGATTTACTGTAGGTTCGGCAGATACGACTGATGTGTTTGATTATAAGAGCGATCTCAGGTCTGGTAATGGGACACTCAAAGCGCCAACCGCAGATCTTGGGCTTACGGTAATTGGCTCCGGCAATAAGGCCGAAAATGTTATATCTAACGATAGTAACGGTGTAATTGAATTTGAAACCTCACAATTAATCAATTTTGATGTTGGCAATGATCTTGACTTTACCGCACAAGATACAACAGGTGTTCTGACTGATATAATTACGGCTGTTCAAGCTATTCTCGTAAGTACCAGCTCTGTTTCAAACCTCGCAGGTGCGGGGAACCAAGTGGCAGCAGGAAGTGATAATACAGACGCACTTTTGATCTTTTATGAATCTTCTGCTTCAAATTCTGATGCTGTAATTATTCGATACCAAGAAGACGCCACAGCAGACACCGATTTTGACACAGATGAACTTAGTGTCTTTGCCATATTTGAAAACATTGGTAGTGGCAATTTCGATACGGCTAATATTATTTAGGGCTCCTCGACGTTTCAAATAGAATTGAACAGATTTCCCAGCGGTGCGGCGATCCGACCTGCTCCCCAATAATCCGGTGGTGTTGACCCGGAAATTCCGCTCAAACAGATCCGTGTCCAGCTCCCCATAGGCTGAAAGGTGGCCAGGGCGGTGTTGTAGATCACTTTCGTGGGCACGCCTTGGTCGGCGATGATCCGTTGCAGGGTCGCGCGGTAGCCATCCAGGTTGTCAACGGCGGAGTAAATTCAGACCATTAGGGCGGAGTAAAAGTGGCCCACTTTTGCTGATGCCGGGCGAGATTTATCCGGTTGTCCCGGTAGTCCATAGGAGGGACCCGCGCTGCTTCGTGTAGCGCTTTAGCGTTACGCGGAGCGGAGCAGCGTGGGAGGTGCCTGTGGACCCACCGGGTCAACCATTATCTCGGTGGTTATGCAGGCGTTTTTGGGGATTTCTGCCGTTTTCGGCTTTCGTTGAGGCGATAGCTCTCGCCGTTCATTTCCAGAATTTGGACATGGTGGGTGAGACGGTCCAGCAATGCCCCGGTCAGACGTTCCGAACCGAATATCTCGGTCCATTCATCGAACGGCAGGTTAGAGGTCACCATGATCGAGCCGCGCTCGTAGCGTTGGCTGAACACCTCGAACAAAAGTTCGGCGCCGGTCTTGGAAAGCGGCACGAAGCCAAGTTCGTCGATGATCAGCAGCTGATATTTTGCCAACTGCCTCTGCAGGCGCAACAGGCGTTTCTCATCCCTGGCCTCCATCAGTTCATGCACCAGGGCGGCGGCCGTGATAAAGCCCACGGAGAGCCCCTTCTGGCAGGCCGCCAGACCGAGACCGAGGGCGATATGGGTCTTGCCGGTACCTGAGTTGCCGAGCGCGATGAGGTTCTCATGGCGATCGACGTATTCGCCTCGCGCCAACTCCAGAACCAGCATCTTGTTGAGCGAGGGAATGGCCTTGAAGTCGAAGCTGTCGAGGCTTTTGACGGCGGGGAACTTGGCCTGCCTGATCCGCCGTTCGATCATCCGGCGTTCGCGGTCGATCAATTCTAGTTCGGTGAGGCGGACGAGATAACGGACATGGTCGGCGCCCTCGGCGGCGCACTGGCGGGCCAGCTTGTCGTACTCGCGCAGGAAAGTTGGCAGCTTTAGGGTCTTGAGCTGATGGGCCAGCAACACTTGCGGTGTATCGCTCATGTCTCGGCTCCGGCTAACAGGCTCAAGTAACTGGCCGCCGCCGTGGTCGCCACCCGCGCCCGTGGCAGATAGGGATAGACATCCAGGTCGAGCCGGGGTGGGCAGCGCTCGATGCGGCACAGTAACAAGTGTTTGACGGCGTCGTAGCCGATTGCGCCCAGGCGCAGGGCATCCCTGACAGCGCCGTGGAGTTCCCCGAGATCAAAAACCTCCAGAAGCCGCAGGACCTGAACATATTCCCGCTTGCCGGCCTTGCCCATGCGAGCCTCCAGAAGTCGGCGCAGGGTTGCAAACGCCTCCGGCAGGTCCCAGCCGACCAGCGGTGCGGCCTGGTCCAAGGCGCCGATCTTCTGCTCGAGCAGAGGCAGGTAGTGGATCGGATCGAAGACCAGGTCCTCCCGGTCGTAGGAACGGGGATGCCGGGCAATGACCTCGCCGCCGCAGCCGATGACGACCTCATGGACATAGCCCCGGACCCAGGCATCTTGGTGGCCGTAAGCGACGGGTACTGAGTAGTCGTTGTTTCGGTAGCGCACCAGGGACAACGAATTGGCCCGCGTGCCCAGCTTGTCGCAGGCATCGAATGGGGTCGGCGGCAACGCCGTCAACGCCTCGAGATCATGCTCGAGCCGGTCGCCGATGCTCTCGCGGTGGCCGCGCAGGACCTCGTCTTGCCGTTTGCGGCATTGCGCCTCCAGGTAGGCATTGAAGGCATCCCAACTCTCGAACCGGGGCAGCGGCGTCATGAAGTTCCGCCGGGCGTAGCCAACCACCCCCTCCACATTGCCTTTATCGTTACCCTTGCCCGGACGGCCGTAGCGGTCTTCGAAAAGGTAATGGGACACCAACCCGGAGAAGGATCGGGTCCGTTGCCGTGTCCCGTCCACCAGAATGCGTGCCACAAGGCACTTGTCGTTGTCATACAGGATCGATTGCGGCACGCCACCAAAAAAGGCAAAGGCTCGGTTGTGGCCGTCCAGCCAAGCTTCCGCCGTCGCCGCCGGGTAGGCCGCGACGAAGCAGGCATCGCTTTGGGGAAGGGTCATGACGAAAAAATGCATCCGAAGCTTGACCCCGGCGACGATCGCATCCGCCTCGCCGAAATCCGCCTGGGCATGGCCGGGAGGATGCGCCAAGGGCACGAACATCTCCCGCTGACGACGGCGGCGGAGGCGGACATAGTCCTTCACGATGGTCTGCTTGCCCTTGAAGCCATGCTCATCGCGAAGGCGTTCGAAGATCCGCTTCGCCGTGTGGCGCTGCTTGCGGTGGACCGTGCGGTCCGCGTCCAGAATACCGTCAATGATAGCCGTGAAAGGATCAAGCTTTGGCCGCTTGACTGGCTGGCGGCGGCGGTAACCAGGTGGCTCCACATGCCGCAGCATCTTCCTTACCGTCGATCGCGCAACACCATACCGACGCGCCACCTCCCGCTGGCTCAGTCCGTCAACATGACAGGCCAGCCGAACACGCAAATAAAGCTCCACGGTGTACATCTCCCACCTTCCATCCCAAAAGGACCGAAGGTTACAGGTGGCAAGGTTTTATCCCGCCCGCAGCTGGGAAAATCCCGCCGCTACCGTGGACCAATTTGTCACCGCCGTTCTCACTCGATGGATACTCCATCGCACCTCTGGGCAGTGGTTTATCGCATAGGCGAATGCACGATATTGTGAATGCCGGTCTTGAACGCCGGGGGCTTGAAGATTTAGCCTTTGATGAAAAAATCGAAAAGCAATTCGAAAACTCCACTCCCACATTTCTTGTGTCGTACGAAATGGTGGTAGCAGCCGATCACGATGATGCGCTCGACCATTGCCGGTCACATGCCGACCTCATATTTCAGATATTGGGCTTGGACCGAGGGCAGATGCCACGAGAGTTTGCGAGCATGGTAATTGAGCACGGGTCCAATCAGCTGTGGTACCTGTATCAAATGCCAGGCTACAGAGGCAATTTGGCGTCGGATTTCAATCCTGTCTCGACGGCAAACCGGATTGAGCGACTCCTGCCAAAACTAATGGCCGATCCCTTTTCGCGATTATTGATTAAGACCTATGCTGAGGCAACGGCTGAAATGGACTATGGCTTTTCTTTAATTCGCTACTGGTCCGTTATGGAGTTGGTCGCAGATAAGAATATAGCAAATCGCGGCGCCCCACTTGCACATCCCGATGGCACGCCGATACTAAACAGAAAGGGAAATCCAGAAACCACGAATTCAAAGCTCGGAAGAGTCTATG
>Ga0257125_1002407_pt1 | contig 15385 bp, 17 predicted proteins | sample SI106_200metaG_FD_190183 | JGI IMG/M metagenome (GOLD analysis project Ga0257125, IMG submission 190183) | Marine microbial communities from Saanich Inlet, British Columbia, Canada - SI106_200 | ecosystem: Environmental > Aquatic > Marine > Inlet | place: Canada: British Columbia | collected...
AAGTCTACCAGTGACGAACACATTAAAACCTTAGGTGAGATTACCACACTCAGTGAAGAGTTAAAGTCCAGAGGCAAGAAAATTATTTTCACCAATGGCTGTTTTGATATTTTGCACGCAGGGCATGTACGCTACTTAGAGACTGCAAAGAGTTATGGAGACGTACTGATACTAGGGCTTAATTCTGATAGATCAGTCACTGCACTAAAGGGTGAAAACCGCCCTATTAATACACAGCTTGATAGAGCTTACATATTGGCAGCACTTGAAGCGGTTGATTATGTAGTAGTGTTTGATGAAGATACACCGTATGATTTGATTAAAGCGGTTAAACCACATGTGCTAGTCAAAGGTGGTGACTACAAAGGCAAAGAAGTGGTTGGACAAGATATTGCTGATGAGTTAAAACTGGTACAATTTGTCGATGGAAAGAGTACCACGCGCACCATTGAGAAAATCCAAAAGAGCAACTAAAAGGAAAATTATTCATGCAATCTACTATTGAATTTGAATTTCGTGAGCATTTAAAAACAGCTCAAGCAACGCTGGAATACATTTCTGACCCGCTTGAGATTGCGGCAAATCTATGTATTGAAAGCCTTAAAAATGGTGGAAAGATTTTAATCTTTGGCAATGGCGGTAGTGCGGCTGATGCTCAGCATATTGCTGCAGAATTGGTTGGAAGATACAAGGTTGAGCGCAGAGGTTTGCCTGCTATTGCATTAACCACTGACACCTCAGCACTAACTTCAATTGGCAATGATTATGGCTATAACCATGTGTTTGATCGCCAAGTGGAGGCGTTAGCAAAGAAAGGAGATGTAGCGATCGGTATTAGCACTGGTGGCAGTAGTGGTAATGTAATCAATGGCCTGCAAACTGCAAAAGAACTAGGTTGTAAGCTTATTGGCTTTAGTGGTCGAGATGGTGGCGAGATGAATAGTTTATGTGATGTTAACTTAGTCGTACCTGCTGAAGACACGCCACGCATTCAAGAAATGCATATTGTGATTGGGCATACGATTTGTCACTTAATTGATCAGGCTTTTAAAGATTAAATAAAAGTTTTAACGGCACTCAGAACATCCGTAGCCTTGATGAGATTCATGCAATTATGATGTTGTAAAGGACAGGTGCGCTTCATACAGGGCTGACAGTCTAAATTCTGTTTCACAATAATGCTTTTATCATTCATCCATTGTGATGTTTCATCATCTTTAGTGGGGCCAAATATTGCCACTGTTGGCACTTGAAAAGCTGCAGCCACATGCATAGGGCCACTGTCACCAGTAATAAACAAATCAAGTTTTGAAATATGATCGATCAACTCTGGAATGGTGGTGTTAGCTACTAGGTTTTGATAATTATTAATATCTTTTTCAATGAGTGATTTTTCAATATCCATGGCAATATCTTTTTCACTAGGTCCACCAAAAATAACAATGTCATATTGGCTTGATAATTCGCTAGCCACTTTGGCAAATTCTTTTGGGTACCAACGCTTGGCGCTACCGTATGATGCACCTGGGTTGATACCCAAGATTGGCTTCTGAGCCACATCTGAAGATTGATTGTGCTTGTAGAGTTTTAACTTTCTAGGGTTTGAGTTAATATTCAAACTATCGTTAATAAAATTATTATATTTTTTGACCTGATGACAATTGGTATATTTATTTTTATCAAATTGATACTTACTATCGGCTGATATTAAAAATTTCAGAAATTTTGTACGAAGTGAACTTCTAAACGAGAAAAAATAATCAAATTCACCTAAATTTCTTGCAGTTTTGTATAAAACTCTATATTTCTTATCTAAAACCACTGTTTTAACCACTTTTGGATGATTTTTCAGCGCTTCAACCGATACAAAAGAGCCAATAAATGTGATTTGCACGTCATTGTTAAAATTTACGATATTTTCAATCGCTGGCGTTGCCATTACGCAATCACCCAGCCAAGTTGGTAACTCAATTAATAACTTCATTAATAACCTTTAAGGTCTCTGAAAGGTTTTTCTCTATTGAAAACCTCATAGATTTAGATTTATTATTTTTTTGAATTACTTTTAACGCCTCTTTATTTGATAACAATTTATCAATTTTTTGAACTACAGAAAAATCTAAAGGGGTTTTCATAACAAATTCATTATCTAAAATTTCACTAGCACCATTTTGCCTAGTAGTAAATACTGCATTTTCAAAACTCATGGCCTCAAGAACAACGTTAGAAAATGGCTCATAACGTGTCGGAAAAAGGAATATGTCACTAATAGTGTAGAAGTCATTAACATCTTCTCTAGTGCCAGTAAATACCACCTGGTTATCAATTTTTAGCGCTATTGCCAGTTGTTGGTAATATTCAATATTTTTCTCTTTTCCAATAATAAATGCCTTAATATCTGAATTCTTCAACCTTGAAACAATTTTTAAAAATTCCTCAACACCTTTTCTTTTAAATCCGCTACCCACATAGAGCAAAATAGACTGATTCTCTTTAATTGAAAACTCTTTTGATAGCCTATCAAAAGAGTTTTGGTGGTCCAACTCTTTAGACTCAACTCCGTTATATACAACTTTAATTTTTTCAGGATTAATGCTGTACGTATTAATAATTTGTTTTCTAATCATTTCAGAATTGGCAACAATGCATTTCGCCTTCTGAAGGCATCTTTTTTCCAAGAATAAATAGATCGGATGAAGTGGATTAAGTTTTGATTTTTTTTCAACCGTTAAAAATACTTTGTGCACCCCATCTCCTGCTCGATATATATCAGGGCAAGTAATTCTATCCAAAGAGAAGTAAAATTTATTTCTCTTTGTTGAGCAAACCTGTAAATTGAACAATATTACACGCAACCATGATGGTAAAAATTTTGGAAAAATTGAATGAACAGCTTGATGATCGATATTTTGGCTTTTTAGGGCTTTTGACAGACGAGATAAATACATCTCAGCACCGCCAAATTTAGTTATATTTGCGCGTATCAAATAAAGTTTTTTCATTCTTTTTTAATAGTTGGATTAAGAACTGACGCGATAATTATTACAAACAATATTGCGAATTCATACCTAAAGGTAATATTTGCAAACCCCATTAAAAGCAATGAGAAGATTAACAGTCTAACTAAGAGTTTGTACTCTTTCTGTAAACCATAAGAAAATAGGGAGAAAATAAAAGAAAAGAAAGTTAAAAAACCCAAAAAACCTCTCTCCAAAAGCATATCTAAGTATAGTTGATGCGTATTATCAATACTTCCAGTCCTAGCATTATCAATATAATTATGAACATCAATAGAGATACTATTGCCCACACCTATGCCAAATAAAATATTGTGCTCTAACCAGGCGTAAATTGATGATAGCCATATCTGAATTCTAGCAGGATCGCTAAAACCCTGATCAAATCTTGATATAACTCTAGAGTCTGGGAATAAAACAATTGCAAGAGTGAGCAATATTAAAAATGAGGCAATAAGTAACGATATTCTCTTTAAACTAAACTTTTCATCTAAAAAGGCATAGGCAAATAATACCACTGGAATAGAAAACATTGCCATTCTACTGCCACCTAGCACCAAAGAAGCTCCAGACAATATCAAGCCAATAAACAATAAAATACGGGTCGTTTTAGATTTAAAGAAATTATTTAGAACTAGCATTATAATGAAGAAATACATAATGTATGTTGCAGATCTGTTGATCGAACCAACAGAATTAAGCTTCAAATGGCTACTGTTATATGCGTAATAATCAACCATAGAAATGGCAATTGCCATAATAAACCCTATTGTAATAAACTTAACAATAGTCTCTAGACTTACATAGCTTAAGTCAGCCTCTCTAAAAAACAAAAAAACAACAACAATTTTTAAAATATCAGAAAACTGCTCTAAGGATTCCTGAGAATTAATTCCAATCCAGATTCCTAAAAATACTACTAACAGATGAGCAATAATCGAAATATTTATTGCATCCTTGGTTATGGCTATATTGTTAGTAATTAACTGGTATAAAAGATAACATAACATCAATACAATGCTTAGATTTTTTAAAAATTCCGAGTACGCCAAAAACAAAGTACACATTGCTACTGTTAAATAAATAAAACCCTGGTTAAGCGTTAACTTGTTAAATGTCATTAATTATCTCCTGAAATCTTTTACTTCTGTTTTTGTAAGAATAGTGCTGTGCTAAAGTGTTTGCAGAATCAAAATTAAAATCATCTTTGTTTTTATCGCAAATGTCCATAATCTTCCGGGAAAAATCCTTGGCATTATTTAAACTAAAAAATATTTTATCAGTCGCAATCAATCGAACCGATGGATAATCAACAGATAGTATGGGGATGCTGGTGGCCATATACTCAAACAACTTCATTGGTGATGTTAAAAATCTAGATTGGATGTTATCACCCAATGGTAATAACAAAATATTAGAATGTTTCAATACTTTACTAGCAACCTCATGATTATCAACAAAGCCAAGATAATTAACTCTACTTGGGTTGATATTGTACTTTTTTACTAGATCTTTTATGTAATTTTCATCCTTAACACCACCCTTTCCTCCAGCTATTCTAAGTGTATATTTTTCATCTAACAAAGATAAGGATTGAAAAATTAACTCAACATTTTTCCAACGATTAAACTGGCCAAGATATGTAAGAACAAAATTATCTAACATGGTAACCTTTCTAAACCTTTCTACTTCTACACCATTTGGTAAAACTATGTAGCCTCTTGGGTTTCGGCCAAACTCCTGTTTAAAAAATAATTCTTGGGAGTAATTTGTAAAGATTAAGCAATCTAAAAATTTATTTAAGAGTAAAGAGTTTATATGTTCTTTTTTAATATGAGATTTAAATAAATACGGGAATGACTCTTCGTGCATTTCATGAATAATTCTGACATTTGGAATGATTTTTTTCAAGAAAAAAGCATTTGAAAGCTTGCGATAATGCCTTGTAATGATTATTTTTTTTTCTAAAAATCTCAGTATATCCCAAAAAAAAACTACTTTTGTAACGAACTTTCCAAAGCTTGTGAATTTCCTGGATATTATCTTTAAACCACTATTTGATATATATTTTTGAATCAATAAAAAATCACTCTCATTTTTATATGTTCCATAAACTACGACCGTAGTGCCAATTTTTGATAAATGACAATAATCTTTAATAACTTGAATGGTTTGAGCTGATTTAAAAGTAAGATCTAAAGGGTGGTAGTAATAAATTTTCATATAAGATTTTTAGAAATAAGAAACTCTAAGTTAAGTAGTCTTTATTAAACTTTAAATTATTAATACAACGTCCAGAGGATACAAGTGCTTTAATTACATCCTTATCTTTTTTCTTTATTAGCTTTGCAGGATTGCCTCCAACCACTGAGTAGTCGGGAATATCTTTTACTACAACACTTCCTGCAGCAATAGTGCAAGCTAGCCCTATATGAACCCCTGGCATAATCATCACATTTCGACCCACCCAGCAATAATCGCCAATAACAACTGCTTTTGGTATTATTTTAGTATCAAAAGGCAGGTATTTTATCTCTTTCTCATAATTATGATTGCCTGTAATAATTGTGCAGCATGGAGCTACCATACAGCAATTGCCAATAATAATTCCGCCAAACCCATCAAAAAAAGCATTATCAAAAATTTTAGTATTATCGCCAATTTCTATATTTTTTGGAAAAAGGTATTTTGAATTCAGCTGTTTATATTGCGTATTACTTCCTATCTTTTTAAATGTCTTCGTCCTAAACTTCAAATAAACACTTATTCTTTTAAATATATTCATCTACAACCCCCATTACCTCAGCAGTTGAGATTGCATCCATTCCAGCAGAGCACTTAATATTATTACTCAAATAAAGCTTATGATTCATATTTGAAATAATGCAATGCACGCCACTCCCCTGTATGCCATTTTTATCTTGATAATCACATTGACTTGTCGCATCATTACTCCAAGCTCCCCAAATTTTGGCTTCACTCGCCCCAAATAAAGCTACAACTGGCGTATTGGTAGCGGCTGCCATGTGCATCGGTGCAGTATCCACACCGAAAAACAGCTTTGCTTTTGAAGAAAGACATGCTAAGTGCTTTAAAGTTAATTTACCTGATAAATTAATAGGCCCAGTCTTACAAAGTGCTAATATGTTATCAACTCTATCTAGTTCATTTTTTACGGGTGCGCCAGTAATGATAACTTTAAGTTTTTTTTCTTGCTGAAAATAATCAACAACTTTAGCCATGCGCTCATCCTCCCAACATTTAAACATCCATCGTGAAACAGGGTGAATATGCACAAACTGATCGATATTATTATCTAAAAGAATTTTATCCACCTCTTGCTCTACCTTGTTAGACCAATAAATTTTCACCTCTTTATTGACAATTTTTTTACCAAGAATATCAATAAATTGCAGGTCTTTCTCAACAGTATGTTGTCGTTTTTTATCATTACCTAGCTTATCAAAGATTTTAATTTTAGATAAAAGTCCTTTTCTAACTGGAAATCCTAATTTAATCTTTGCACCACTAAGAAATGCAAGTTGAGCACCCCTATCCCCTTCTGTCAGATTGATAACCATATCGTAGTTACGCTTTCTAATATTACGAGTAAATTTAATCTCTTCTTTGAGTTGTGAAAATATTGATAATTGTTTGATTCTTGGCCTGTCATAAATAATAATATTATTAATATCTGGATTATTAGATACCATATCTTCACAGCCTTTATTGAGTGCGAAATCAATAATAGAATCTGGATAAATATTTTTAAGATTTGATACTAAGGGTGTTGATAGTAATACATCACCAATATTTCTAAATTTAATTACAAGAATTTTCATGAGATAAATTCCATAAATTTCTTTGAACGGGATTCCCAAGTGTAGTTTTTAGAAAAATCTTTAATCTTATTAATATCAAAATCATCATCATCTAATGCTCTAATTATCTCTTTGGCAAAAGACTCTGGCTTTTCTGGTGTGGCATAATAAACCAATGACTCATTAATATTACTTTCAATGGAGGGCAGTCTAGATACCACAACCTTTAAACCTGAACCTAAATACTCATAGAGTTTAAGAGGTGATGTAAATAATAATCCATCTGCATCATATCTATTGGATAGCACTCCGACTGTTGACTGGGCAATATAGTTATAAATATTTTTGTGCTCCACTCTTTTTACAATTTCGATATTATCAAATACACCTAACTCTTTTGCCTGATCTTCATATTGTTGTTTGGTTTGATCGTTTGCACCAATTAATACAGCTTTTATGTCTCTATTGTATTGATGCTTAATAATAGAAATGGCCTCCACTAAAACATCTAGTCCTTTCCATTCGCTAAAATTACCACTATAGATTACATCATATTTTTTATGCTCCTGATGTTTAATATTTAAAAAATCTTTATTAAAACCGACAGGGAGGATATGATGACTATTTGCACAAGTAGGGAATGCTTTTTTAATTTCACTACTTAAAGTTGAAGTAATACAGATTAAATTATCTGCATTAGAAAATACAAATTCCTCTAACTTTTTCATTTCGTTAGCTTTTTTATACTCACCTTCTTTACAATAGTTTTGAGAGAGAATTTGATGCACTTCGAATACAAATTTAATATTTGAAGTGCTACTCTTTAAGTTTTTTATAGCCAAACGCATTTGCTTAAAATCACGTGTATATATAACTAATTTCTCAGATTTATATTGTTCTAAATACTTAAGTACATTACCAATAAAAAATAACTTGTTACTTTTAATGCCAAATTTTTTATTTGATACTTGCACTACATTTAAATTTTCATGCAGCTCAATACCAAGATTATTATTTAAGTATTCTTTAATGTCATTCCTAGAATCTAGGCACAATAATTCAACTGTCACATTTTCAGCTAGAGTATTAAGAAACTGAATAATACTAAGCATATAGGTATATCCATTACTAATGTGCATTGGATATGGATATATAATTTTCATAAATTATGAGGTGCGCTTATAAATTGCCACTAAGTGCTTACCGGTATTCACATCAGAAAAATATGTATTTCTTTTATGCCAATTCCAAACCAACCTTTTTAAGGTTTTTGAATTTCTTCTTTGTGAAAATTTAATCAGCCTCTCCAAGATATTAGACTTTTTATATAGTCTTGCCTGCTCAACAAGCTCAAAATTATCTTGGTCACACTGACTTTTTAACAATGATTCATTATAGTGACGATAGTGTTTTTTATGCACCTTATCAACCGTGGTTGGCACTGCAATAACCATATGACCTCCGACCTCAACCCTAGAGAAAGCTTCAGTAATAAATGATTGAAGGATGTCGTCTGGAATATGCTCCAAAACTTCAATTAAACAAACAACATTAAATTTTGTGCTGATTTTAGATAAATCAACGCACTCGAAATTATGTCCATTGGAAAAAGCCTTAGCAAAACCAACAGCTCTTTCACTTAAATCAATACCTTTGTATGATTTACTTGTGTCGTAATCAAAACTATTAATTAGATACCCATCACCACAGCCAATATCTAACATAGTGTCTGGTTTTAATTTTTGCTCAATATACTTATGAATAAAATCAATATAAGTAATATATTCATAACCCCAACTCAATCTTTTGTATATTGTTGGGACGCTATTATCTAAGCTTGTTAAATAATGATAAGGAAAAGTATACTCATCGTCTTGTAGTTGAAATTTATCCACAATAAACATCCATATAAAAATATTGTTTTATTATAATTCATACAAACATTCAATACATATAACATGAAAAAAAACAAAGGCTTTTACTATCGACTCATTAGAGCAACTTTTGCCCGTAGAACGCTATTACGTTTTTTACAAAATGAAATGTTTTCTAATATAGAAATTAACGGTGAAATATTAGACTTAGGTGGTAACTCAAAATCACAATATTACAAACATATTATGCCTTCTGTCGGCTCAAGTATTACTTATGCTGACCTGTATGATAAATCTCAAAATGTTATTAACATGGACTTTACTAAGCCATTTCCGATCAAAGATAAAATATATAACAATGTATTGTTAATGAATGTTATTGAGCATCTTGAAAATTATGACACATGCATAAATGAAATAAAAAGAATTCTAAAAGATAATGGTGAACTTGTCGGCGTTGTTCCATTTTTATTTCCAGTTCACATGGTTCCCGATGACTTTCATAGACCTACAGAATCATTCATATACAAGGCACTGAATGATGCAGGTTTTAAAAAAATTAAAATTCAACCTATAGGCTATGGAAGATGGACTGCTGCTGCAAATTTATGTGGACAAAAAATAAAATTTAAACCTTTTACCTTATTGCTTTATTTTTTAGCATTTTTACTGGATAAAATTGACAAAAAAGATAACAAATTCACCAATGGTAGATTTGCTTTTCCAATAGGATATTTTTTTACTGCTAAATAAATTATGAATATAAAACATTTTTTTTCAAATACAATAAAAATCACTATTATCGCCTTTATAGTGCTACTTTTAGTTGCAATCGGTGTCAAATATCAGCAGCCACTCAATGATTGGAATAATTCCACTATAAAAGGTGAAAAGAAGAAATCTTTTGCTAATTTGTATCTTAATAATTACTCGCCAACATCTGAAACATGGAATCTTAAAGACAAAATGGGTGAGCAGGCAATGGTTACTAATCAGTATGGAAGAGAGGTCTCTCTTGGGGGGGCTAATTACAGGAACAAATACAACAGAAAATTCAATTAAAGTGGCATTTAATTCTGGTTTAATTTTGCATTTATCAGATGACGGTGATTTGATAAATAGAATTGATACTACACCCTTTCTCGAAGATTTTACACTTGAGAAATCAAATGGCGGTGTCAGAGCTGCTCTATGGTTGAACGATGATTTAGTATTTATATACTACACAGCCTCCAATACAACTAAAGATAAGTTTAAGATACGTGCCGCAATAGTTGACATAAAGCAAAATAAATCTATAGATAATATAGAATTAGGCAAGTTTGATTTAAATGAGCATTATGCGCTTGGTGGGGGTATCGACTATGATGTTGTCAACAATAGAGTAGTGCTAGCAATAGGTGCTGCATCAGGAACTGATGACACGAAAACTAGTTCAAAAGCCCAAGATGATTCAAACTTATTTGGGAAGATAGTTGGTATTAATTTAAATATCAAAAAAACAAAACTCTCTCCTCCCACTATAATTAGTAAGGGTCATAGGAATCCACAAGGATTAACACTTTTTAACAAGAAAATATACGCAGTTGAGCATGGCCCGAAAGGTGGAGATGAATTAAACCTTGTTAGCCAGAACGGTAATTATGGTTGGAATAATTTTTCTTATGGAACCAAATATATTAAACCAGATGAAGAATATAACCGATCAAGTAATAAATATATCGAACCAATATATTATTTTACGCCTTCAATTGGCATTTCTGATGTATCTAAATGTCCTGAAATTTTTTCAGATCCCGGCTATAAAAATTGCTTACTAATTTCTTCTATGAGAGACGGTTCGTTCTATTTATCTAAATTTAACCCTGATCAATCATACATTCAAAGCATGGAAAGGGTAAATTTTGGCAGTAGAATCAGAAAAATTGAAGGTTTTAAAAACTCTGTATACCTTTTTACTGATAACCAATCAATTGTAAAAATTAGCTATTCAAAATTATGAATAAATTTCAAGTGTCTTATCAATAAAATGTTTTAATCCAAACTCTTGTTTTGATTTTTTATTGGCTAGATTTGAAAATTCACTCAAATCTAGCTCTTCAATCCTCTGTAAGAACTTCTGAGTTTGGATGGTAGACTTTTGTTTAACAACCCAACCATCCTGATTATTATTAATATTCTCTGACAATCCTGCGTAATTAGAGACTAATACCGGCTTACCCATGGCCATCATTTCTCTACAAGCAAAGGAAATTGTCTCAACGCCTACGGATAAAACAAATCCCATATCTGCGATAGAAATAGCCTCTCTAACGTCATCCATAAAGCCGGTAAATGTGACATTATCTTGCATATTGAATTGATTAATATATTGCTCTATAATTTCATTTTTTGGTGAATTTCCAACGAGAATAATTTTGACTCTATTACGCAACCCATCATCAAGACTAGACGCCGCCTCTACTAGAAATTGCCAGCCTTTATGTAGAGCTGTCCCTGCCACAGAAACAAACACAATATCATCATCTTGAATATTGAACTGCTTCATCAGGACTTTCGACTTTTCCCTTGGCTGAAAATAATCTAAATCTATACCATTATGAATAACTACTGTCTTCTTCTGCAATTCACTTGTAATAATATGACTGTACTGGAAATTTGACACTACGATCATTTGGTCGGTGTATTTACCATAAAGCTTATTAGCAAACCAATTCTGCTTAATTTTAAATGAGTCATGTTTAGTTCTAATAATACGAAAATTTAACTTATAAAACCACTTGCAAAGCATGACAACCTTGTGATCTGGTGTACCGTTTACATGCACAATATCAATATTATTTTTTATGATAACTGCTTTAAGTTTTTTAATATTTTTTATGATATTAACAATCTCTTTTGGCTTTCCTGGAAAGTCAAGATCAAACACTCTGTTAGAATGATTTTTCTTTAAATCCTGGTTAAGTTTACTTACTTTTGGCGCCGCAATAAATGCATTGATTCCTTGTGAAATTACACCATTAAACAGGTAAGTTAAGTAAGTGGTATGCCCTCCGCCGTTGCCAGGATGAAAGTTGGTATAAAGAATATTCATCAGCTCATTAGAGCTGAATACACTTTCATAATTTTCTCAGTCATTTTAACTTTAGCAAAATTATTCAAAACATAACTTCTTGAATTGCTGACATATTGATCACGAAGAATTTGACTGTTAACCAGTTTATTACAAGCTTCATTAAGCTCTTCTTGTGAATCTTTATCAATCAAAATAAAATTACCATCATGGTAAAGGTCTTTAGTGCTACCTGCACTAGTTGAGACTACCGCTGTTTGCATTAAAAGTGCCTGCATGACTGACTGTGGCACACCTTCGCCACTATCTGATGTTAATATAAACACATCTAAAGCTTGTAATAATTCTGGTACATTTGAAACATGGCCAAGCATTGAAACATTATCTTGCAATTCAAGATCATTAATCATACTAGCTAAATTTTCTTGTTGAGGGCCATCACCAGCCATCACAAAGTGAATGTTTTTTTCTGGATTATTATCAATGACATTGCGCGCCATATTTAAAAATCTATCATGCCTTTTAAATTGGCGCAATACCGCGATAATACCAATGACAATTTGATCATCTTGAAACTGGAATAAATCACGACAGGCTTGTCGGTCAAAATTATTTTGGTCATAGATATCAGCATCAATACCCGTTGGAATAGATTGGATTTTTTCAGGCTTGATGCGATTATTATTAATCATATCTAATCTGACACCTTCACCAGTGGTAAAAATATAATCTGCAAGTTCATTAATAAAATTCGATCTTGATGATTTAATTGGATTCGATAAATGGCGTGTTCTAATAAATTTAACACCGGCTAATTTAGCAGCCAGGCCGCCTACCCAGGTGTCCTTACCGCTATGCGTGTTAACAACGTCAATTTGATTTTCTTGAATTATTTTTTTAATACCAAACAGGGTCTTAAAATCAGCATTGCCTCTAAAAGGTAGAGTGAAAACTTTGATATTATTATCTAATGCTTTTTGTTTGATTTGCGCATAGTTAGTACACACAAGAAATACTTCAATACCTTGTTCACGCAAGGCAATCATCTCATTAATAATACGGATTTCTTGCCCGCCCCAACCATCTGACCATTCAGTATGCAGGACTCTAATCTTTTTTTTCATTTAATGTATTTCTAATATTCTCTTTAATTAAATCTAAGTTTAAAGTATTCAAGCAATCACTAACACCTGAATTGTTACACCCTGTTTGAGAACATGGCACGCACTCTCTATTATCCATTAGCACCCTATGTTTACCATGCTGTTGCATGCCGCCTTTTCGTTGGTATGTTGTTTCCGTAAGCGCTTTATCCCAGGGACCCCAATTATCAACTGCCGTGGGGCCAAAAAATGCCAAGACTGGAACATCATTTGCAGTAGCAATGTGCATAATAGCTGTATCAACAACAATTAGCATCTGAGCCAATTTATTTAGGGCTGAAGCTTCTAGTAAAGTTAATTTTCCAGATAAATCAATAGGTTTTGACTGGGTATGTTTTAAAATATTAGCAACTCTTTCCAACTCTTGATCCACTGGGGCTGCTGTAAGAACAACTTTAGTCTTTAATTCTAACTCGCAATAATCGATAACTTGTGCCATGATCTTATCATTTATACATTTATACATACATTGAGAAACAGGATGAATATGAATAAAGTTACCAAAACCTTTTGCAATCCCACGAGCTTTATCATTATCCTTACTAGAGTGGTAAACATCCAACCCTTTATCGTTAACAGGTAAGTTTAACAATCTTAAAGGATCAAGATTCAGATCTACAATATGACGCTCACCCTGAAACGAGAAATAATGCGTAAAAGCATTATTATTAATATAGCCCTTGCCACCACTTCTTCCAACTCTAAACTTTGCACCACTGAAGTAGGCAATTTGTGCACCACGGTCTCCACGATCAGAAGAGATAATAATATCGTAATGTTTTTTTCTAATACTTTGTAAAGTTTTAAAATCTGCTTTAATTCTTTGCCAAATAGGCATCGCTCTTAATTTAAACCTATCATGCAAGATAATCTGATTAATATTTGGATTATGGGTAATTAGCACTTCGGTGCCTTCATTCACCATAAGGTCTATTTCACTATCAGGGTAGCTAGCCTTAAGATTTCTAATGAGTGGTGTTAATAAAATTACATCGCCCACGCTGCGGAATTTGGTGATTAGTATTTTCATTTGTAATACTTCCAAAAGGTATATTGCGCATAAACCTTGGCAATAATAAACCCGCGCCAACCCTCAAGAAAACCCAGTCTAAATATATAAATTTTTAAAAAAGTCCATATTGGTGAAATAAAGGCCTTGATTAAATTTTTCTTTTTTTGACTGAGTTTGGCATATTTTCTTTGCTTATCGGTAAATTCACTAACTGTATTAAATGCCAAATGAAGCATATGGTTTTTTAACTTGTCAGTTTTGCCTTGTATTTGCACACTTTCATGCACGGTAACGTCGTTAAACCTACCCTTACATCTATTAAAGAGGCGAATGCTATAATCTGGATAGAGGCCACAATGTCGAATATTTTTTCCAAAAAAATTATTAAGTCTGGCAACATGATAGCCATCTGCTGTAGACTCTTTAAGTATATTTAAAATTTCTGATTGCAATTCGGGTGTAATCCTTTCATCAGAATCTAGAACAAATACCCAGTCATTCTTTGCCAATTCAACGGCTTTATTTTTCTGAGCACCGAAACCAAGCCAATCTTGGTGTAATACTTTAGCACCAAGCTGCTGAGCAACTGTGCAAGTACCATCTGTTGATCCACTGTCTAAAACCAACACCTCGTCAGCAAATAATGCTGATTTCACAGCATCTGCTATAAATTTTTCTTCATTTTTACTAATTATGACGACAGAGAGCTGGTTGTGCATTTAAAATAAAACATAACAATTTAAACTGATTATACGTATTCTTTATTATGACTATAAAAACTATTTTTCTTGATCGGGATGGTGTTATTAACAAGGAAGTTGGCTATCTACACAAAATAGAGGATTTTAAGTTCATTAATGGTGTGTTTGAAGCATGCCGATATTTTCAATCACTGGATTACCAAATTATTGTTGTGACTAATCAGTCTGGCATTGGTCGTGGATATTATGATAAAGATGCTTTTCATGTTGTCAACAGCTGGATGTTGGAGCAATTCAAAAATAAAAGGATTGAAATCTTAGATGTATTCTTTTGTCCGCATACTCCAGAGTCAAATTGCGATTGTAGAAAGCCTAAACCCGGTATGTTCAATCAGGCCAATGACAAGTGCAGTATTGATATGAAAAAATCTTGGATGATTGGCGATAAAGAAGCCGATATACAAGCTGCCAATGCAGCAGGCATTCAAAATACTATTTTAGTAAAAAGCGGGCATGCCATTGATGAGAAAAATTCAAACGCAAAATTTATCCTTGACTCGATTGAGCAAGTATCGACAGTAATTAAAAACTAAAGATTATTATATTCTTTGTACCACTTGGCAAAATTCTCCACGCCTTGTTTTACACTCATGCTCGGCTTATAGCCAAACTGCTCCACTAAGTCATCTACATCAGCATAAGTATCTGGCACATCTCCAGGTTG
>Ga0257125_1002422_pt1 | contig 15289 bp, 10 predicted proteins | sample SI106_200metaG_FD_190183 | JGI IMG/M metagenome (GOLD analysis project Ga0257125, IMG submission 190183) | Marine microbial communities from Saanich Inlet, British Columbia, Canada - SI106_200 | ecosystem: Environmental > Aquatic > Marine > Inlet | place: Canada: British Columbia | collected...
TGCATTCAAATCAGAACCGAAACGGTCGATCTCAAGCCTGGACGTAATCTCCAGTTCTTCTTCAGCTTCGGCTGCCTTCCCCATCATCAGCAATATCTGGGCTTTTAAAAATGAGGCCTGCCATAAGACGGCGGGGTCATCATTCGAATCTGAAAGAGTGGCCAGTCCTGCCAGCGCTTTTTCTCCATCGCCGCCCAAATAGGAATTAAAAGCCACTTCTAACTCTTTGGTCACATGAACGCCTAATGGGGTTGTGTCGCCTGCTTTCGGCATCGTGATGGGGTGCTGGGGAATCGGTGAATAGGTAGCGGTCCTGGCCTCCTTTGCAAGAGGCGGATTTGCGGTCCATTCCTCAATTTCAGCCGTTTTTAGTTCTTTCTTTGAGATGTGGTTCGATAACTGAGGGACAGAGACTTTGGAACAGGCTGTGAATAGGAGCATAAACGAAATCAGAACGGCAAAACCAGGTCTAAATCTGAAATTATAAAATGGATTCATGATCACCTATCAAAGTTACTCTCAATTGGTATAAGGATCGGCTCAAAAATTACTCAAGTGTTTCTCATTGGCGTTAAAGAAACACGTTGCCTTGGCATTCTGTCTGCAAAATGTCCAGTCTTTACAGGACTTTTGCGGACAGATTGTGCCAAATTATTTTTGTACGATCCCTGAGAGGTCCGAACCAAAAAACAAAAATTGCTGAGGCGTCACTTCCGCCGAAGGGTGGCGCTCAAGACAGCGCAGTTTCAAAAACGATTTTTCCAGTCCCTGCCACTCTTGAAACTATAGGTGTGCAGGCACTATAGTTCAAGAATAAATTAAAATAAAAAATAATTTCAGCCTCTTAATTTCGATTTCCTATTCAGCCGGTCTGGATCATTTTTGATTCTTTCATCAGTAGACAGAGAGCCAGATTGAAAAGAGAAAAAGCAATAAAGACGGACATAGACGGTATCATTCCTTTGTTCAAGAGGGATACGACAAACGAACGGATTACATAATAAAGAGTTACAGCCCCTTCATCATTCGGTTTTAGGCAGAAATAGGAATTTTTAAATCGATAGTATCTGCGGGTGAAAAATGACATTGGCCGCCTGATTTTAGCCGACTTGATGGCTCATAATCCGTTTGATAGGTATCAAAAAGAGCGCGGCCAGACAGGCCAGAGCCATGGCTGCAATAATGGCAACTGTGTAACTGCCGGTGGTATCGATCAGGTATCCTGCCATGGGCGGACCCAGTAGTCCTCCAAATCCGGCAGCGGTATATATTGTTCCCAGGATACTGCCCAGGCCGGCCAGTCCAAACAGTTCTGCAGCCACTGTGGGAGAAAGTGCAATAAAACCGCCGTATCCGGTACCCAGTAAGATGGCAAATGCCAGCAGCATGAGATATGAATTTGCCGCCAGCATCCAAAAAATAAAACTGGTTGTGACCAGAAAAAATGCTATCTGCAACAGATGTATGGGCCTGAATCTGACCCCAAGCGCCCCAAAGCCCAATCTACCCAAAATACTGGCTGCGCCGATGACTCCCACCAGAGAAGCTGCGAGCACTTCATCAATTCCCTGCATCCTGGCATAAGGGATTAAAAACACAAAGGGGAAAAAGAGTGCCAGTGTATTCAGAAAAGCCGAAATATAGAGATAGCGAAACACGGGCGTTTGAATCAGCTCACGCAGGCTCTTTTTGGGTTCCTGACCGGCTACCGCTGGTGGGCGCGGAGTAATAAACCCACACAGAACCAGGATAACCACACTGAGAATTCCAAAGATGACATAGGTCTGGCGCCAACCGTATTTGTTAATCAGATTCGCCGCCAACGGCGCCATCAGCAAGGTTCCGAAACCAATTCCAGTCACGGCTATACCTATGGCTGCTGCCCGGCGTTTTTCGAACCAGGCACCGACCACCGCAACCATGGGCACATATCCACAGGATACACCGATTCCCACACCCAATCCATAAGTGGCATACCCCACCCAGATTGAGTTTACCAGCGAGGTTAAATAGAGGCCTAATCCCATGGTCAGGCCACCTACAATCAGCACCGGTTTTGGTCCGTAACGATCGGAAACGCTTCCACTGACCATCCCGCCCATAAAAAAAATAAATGTGGTAATCGAAAATACAGCTGAAGTGGCACTTCTTCCAGTATTGAAGTCTGAAGACATGGAATCGAAAAATGCGCCAAAACTGTATGCAATACCAAAACAGATAAACGTGGAGGCGAAAGCACAACCAACAGAAACCCAACTCTTCCAGGAATCAAGTTCATCCGTTTTGTGTTCCATTGAGAGATCATTTTTTTTATGCATGTTTTTTTTCACCTGATGTTAGGAAAAGACGGTTGTTGTCGCAAAAAACAAATTTCAAAAAAATTGTCATTCTCTAATTTTGTAGATCGCCGGAGACAGCTTCAGCCCTAAGTTTTTGGTGCCCGGCGAGCCAGAAGTCCTTCAAACTCAACCTGCCTGAATGTTCTGGCGTTAGCGGCGTGTTTGATTTTTCCGCTGGATGTTTTAGTGATGGTTCCGGGTTTTAAATACAGACGTTCTTGCGGGAAGACCTTGAATTTTTGGCCTACCAGCCGTGTTACATTCATATCAAGGGCATTCAGAATATTATTGTGAAATGCGTCCAGATCTTTCAAGAGATCGGCTCTGACCTCCATCGCCAGAACCAACGCCTCTCCTGCGGTACTCTCGGAAGAAAAAGCAACCACACAGCCCGGTCGAATCTCTTTGACGACTGCAACCGCATATTCGATATCCTGCGGGTAAATGTTTTTACCGCGGACGATGATGACGTCTTTACGTCTACCGGTGAAATAGAGATGGTTCTTCCATATCAACCCCAAATCCCCTGTGGTCAGGAAGAATTTGTCTTTGCCGTCGATTCTCTGGTGGAAGGTTTCCCGGGTTGCTGTGGGATTACGGTAGTAACCCTCACACACACTGGGACCGCTGATCATAATGCCTCCAACTTTGCCTTCGGGCAGCGCCTGGTTGTTTTCATCCATGATGGCGATTTCGTGATCGACCATATGGGTTCCCAGGTTAACCAGGTATTTTTTATCCGCATCCGGCGTGGATTCTTCCACCACAGAGAGTTGACCTTCTGATTCCAAAAGATGCCGATCGACACAAAGGGCTTCCAGGCCTTTGGACTCGGAAAACATAATCACGGTCTCCGCCATACCGAATCCGGGTCTAATGGCGCTGGGAGAGAGGCCACAATCGGCAAAATAGTCGTTGAATCCCTTGACCCCTTCATAATGAACCGGTTCGGAGCCATCCACGACAGCCACCAGACTGCTTAGATCCAACTCTTTTTTCTCTTCCAGAGTGATTCGCTTCAAACAAATATCAAAGGCAAAAGGCGGCGCGTAACTATAAGCACATCGATATTTAGTGACTGCTTTGAGCCAGCGCAGGGGCTGCATGATAAAATGAGCAGGGGTCATCAAAGCGACGAAGCCGCCGTTGTACATTGCGCCCATCAATCCTGCGGCCAGACCGAAATCGTGAAAAAGCGGCAGCCAGAGAGCCGTTCCTTTCCCCTCTTCCCAATTACCGAAAACCCGAGCCTGCTCCATGTTGTTCATGATGTTCGTGTGGGTTACTTTGATCCCTTTGGGTCTTCCGGTACTTCCTGAGGTGAATTGCAGAAACGCAACGTTGGAGACCCCGATCCTGGGTAAATTTACCGCAGCGGCCTCGCTCGCTAAAATTTCCTGAGGTGTGGTGATGATCACGTTCACAAACAAATTTTGCAGTTCCGGAGGCATTTGGGTTTTGATAAAATCAGCCAACAGGGAAGTCGTGACAATGACCTTTGGCTCACAGGTCTTAAAGGTAGGAACAAAATTATCGAGATAGGCCTGCATCTGTTTGGGGCTGCTGGGTTCTGACAGGGGGACTGCCAAAAATCCGCCGTATAAACAGCCGTAGAAAACCTGCACAAATTCAACACTGTTGGGCAGAATCACCAAAACACGATCTGCCTTTTCAAGGCCCTGCCAGGTTAACCAGGACGCGATGTGACTCGCCGAGCTGTCCAGCTCCTGGTAACTGAGTTTTCTTTCCAGGTTGTCGCCGTTTTCCAGAAACGTGACGTAGTTTTGAGAGGGGTGTTTCTGTGCCCTTTGTCGGGCAACAGAAACGATCGTGTCATGAGACGTGTAAAACATTCTTTTTCCTTTCCTGTATTAACGTGAACGAATCTCTTGTTATTAATTCGTTTGATTAAATGTAACTTTTCACTAACAAGGCGAGCTTAGGGATCGTTCATAAATAACTTCACATAATCTATTTGCAAAAGTCCCCAAAGCACTGGACATTTTGCATACAGAATGTGATGGCAACGCGTTTCCTGTTCACTCATGGGAAACACTCGACTAATTTATGAGCCGACCCTTATCACAATATGTTAAACGTACACTTTTTTAAATGTTCAGCATGTGACCCGCCTGGGATTACCCCGAAGGTAATATGACGAATATCATTGATTTACGAAAATAAGCGGCTACGATCAGCAGCTCTTTTTTTTGTAGCTACATCCATACCATGGTGCGGGTCCTCTATTCAACAGTTCGGACACACCGGATATATCCCATACCCATTGCTGTTTCATATCCGATCCCTCCAGCATAAAAAAGCACATACCAGGCACTGGATTCCCTGCCTTTTAACAATGTAGAAGACCAGTAATATCGGGGTTCAGCAGCGGGAAATAATGCTTTGTCTATGGCCGGATTTTTCTTTTCAAAGTCAATCAGCGTAAACAGCTCCTGAATGGTCGGTAATCTCCAATCGGTCTTATCTTCGAGCGTTAAAGCGGTGCAATACTCAATGGCGTCGGTCTGGGTTTTCTTTCCTGGTTCATGACGTTGCCATTGTAATGTCGGGGATCTGGATTCAGGAATGATGACCGTCTGGTCAGTCAGCTTCCCATCACTTTCACAGCCTGGAAACATGAATAAAACAAGAGTTGCGAACAGAAGTACTCTTTTCATGGAAATCTCTCGAAAAACATAATTGTCGGGGTTGTGGACCGTATACAGCAAAAAGTCTGGCATTTTCATCGGTTTAGTTTTACGTCAACCTCAGGTAAAAAGCAATATAGGTCGCACAAAAAACAGTACCAGCTGATTATTCTGTAAACTGGTTCAGAAAAATGAGTATTTGTCCTTTGCCGAAACAGAATGCTATTTGAAAGCTAACGGCTGTGGATTACGCTAGATTTGTTCCCATTACCAAAATGCGCAAAAAGATGGGAAAGCCCAAATTATCATACCAGGCCTGTTTACAAAATTTTTAGATTTTTTTTGGGTGTCGGCATCATGGTGTGAGCAAAAAACATCAAAATGAAAAATTTACTCCTTACGTTTTTAATACCTTGCATAATATTACCCCAACTTGTATCAGAATTGACTATTTATTTGCCTTTTAAGAGCTGTTGGGCCTAAAAGCTGTAGTATCTTTAAAAATTTGACATTATTAGAGTTTAGTTGTAAAAATGTTTTGAAAATTTAGAGTGTTTTATGAATTTTTCCTGAACGAACAAAAACTTTCATGAGTGAACATGAACTGTAATCAAGAGGAGGACAAATGAGATTTTTAAAAATTGCGTCGCTGAGGTTGATTTTTTGTTTTTTTTTACTCGGCCTTTTGACCGCTGGATGTTCAGATGATAGCGGCGGAGGGTCATCAACCGGGGCTGATAATGGTAATCCAGGTAATTACAATCCGAATCAGAGCATGAGTCTGAAACTGGATCTGGGTTCCTCTAAAGGAGCTGTAGTGACTGACGGCTCGTCAAATACATCAGCCAGTGTGGCTGCCGTACATTATCAGAATGCGCTCTATCTTGGGATTGAACCGAAACTGGATCTCAAGGATCTACCATTGTTCAATGAGGCTGGTAGTAGTGGTGCAACCTTCTACAAAGTCGATGCAGATGGAAATGTCTCCCCCGCCTTGGAAGGTGAATGCGACAACAGCGCGGAAATGATGGAAGATTCCACTGTTGAGTGCTTCAGGTCAGGGGTTCGCACTGAGCTGCCCCAGGTTAAAAACATTGCCATCAAAGGGGACCAGGTCTTTTTCCTGTTTACTCAGAATTTTATCTTCAGGGACATCAATGATGACGGTGTCCGGTGTCAGAATCCCTGGGACTGGTCCTCTCCATGCAGTTGTCAGATTTTCAAAGCCAAAGATTCCCTGACCGCTATGAAGGACGGTAGCGCTGCACCGGCACTTGATAATCTGGAATGTGTGGATAATTATCATACGATTAACCAGTGGGGTCCTACGGCCGCTAAACCGTTTCAGTTCGATGGTGCCGGAAATATGTATTTTTACGGGCAATTGCCTGATTCCAGTCAACAGGTGCTCTACAAGGTTAATAAAGAAAAAGACGCAGACGGAAAATTTGTCAAAACCGAGATTGTCAATGCCAACATCTGCGTCAGAGACTACCGGGTCACTCAGAGCGGTGGTATTTTCTACGTCGGAGAAAACTGTACCAATGGTCAATGGGGAGGTGGAGACGGTGCCTTCTTCCGTTATGTCAGCAGTGATGAAACATTGAAGCAGATCAGCTCCGGTTGGTGGGAGTATATTTTCGAACCCATCGAAAGCCTGACTGCTGATAAGGTTCTTTTTTATGGTCCGGACCCCGATTCGGCTGCGGTGGCTCAATGGGATTCGGCTTGCCTGTTCGAATGGGACCCAGCCTTGGCAGCGGGGTCCCGGGCGACCCGCCTGGTTACCTGTAACAGCCATATCTGGGATTGGCTGGATGTTAGACGTTCAGCCGATCTGGCAAGTTTTGGAAATGCCGAAGGAGGTTATTTTGAAAGATGGCGAAAACCCACAACCGCTGATGAAGATGTGGGTGGTGGCACAACCTCCCGCTATACACGGTATCAAGCCGAGTTCAAAAATCGGTGTACGATTGGCAACAGCGAAACCTTCATTGGCGGTGGAAACGGTCTGCCAGTTAAGAACATTAAGCAGACCAGTACCGGGGAAGCGTTTATTGTTGCGAGTGTGAATCTGAAAAACGCCGGGACTTTTGGGTGTAATGTCAATGTCAGAGGGGCACATTGCAAGATCAATAATATGCCTGTCATTCGCAATGCATCAGGCACAGCCGGTGTTTACACAAAAGCCTCTTGTGAAGCTGCAAGCGGAACCTGGGTCACAAAAGGACAGTGTAATGGAACCGGTGGAGATCCTTGGAAATGGCAGGATGATGAGGCTGGGTGTCTTGCAGATGGTACTATCACAAGTCCAGTATTTACCTCCAATACATGGGGCGAATGGTACAATTCAATCTTGTACAAGCCTGACGAAGATTCAGGAGGGAATATTACCGGTCATATATGTACTGATCATCTGGATAATCCGGGCGCTACTAATGCCTCAGCTCAGGCCTTGTATTATACGAGAAATATCTTTGAAACTCGACAAACGAATAGTACTGCTGTTGTGGGAACGGAGTACACTCTCAATAATATCGACTGCACCCAACCCACTGACGGCTGGACCACGACCTATAAGGGCATGGCCTATGTCAATCGGACCAGTAACCAGTTGAGCCTGCGGTCGGCGACATCAGAGCAGGTTGCCGATATGTGGATGGTCAATAACCTCTTCTATTACACGGCTTATGATACAACAACGGGTCAATTCGTGTTTGTCAAAGATGTAGCCGATGCTACCAATGACACGCTGTTGAACAATTTTGAAGTCTATCATGTGGCCGACTCTCCAAAAACCAGGTGCGTACAGTTTGACGGCCTGAATTTTTCCAACAACACTTATATTTTTGGGGATCTGGACCCCGCCGCGGCAGATGTTGCAGCATCGCTCAATATTACCAACGGCTTGACCGGTCGTGTGCAGACCATGCTCACGTATCACTGATTGGTAAGCAGAAATTTCAGTTAGATACCGGAGGTGGACAGATTGGAGGAAGCTCTAACAATCCGGAATCCCTTCGGTATCAAGTCCTCAATATCCTGCTTTGCCTCAAAGCCTGGTTTAGCCGAAGCGCCGAGAAGGATGTCTCAAGATCTGATTCCACCGGCCAAAGAACTAAAAATAGCTCTCAAAAGCCTGTATAACGGTTTGGATATCCTGCCGTGAAATATCCAGATGGGTGACCAGGCGGAGAGCGCCTCTTCCGGAGATGAGAATCCCTTTCTCCTTAAGAAAAGCCGCCAATCTGTTGGATTCTTCAACACCAAAGGGAACAAAAATCATATTGGTTTTGGCTGCATCTGGTTTGATCGAGAGCGCTTTAATCAGCGAAAGCCCCTCCGCAAGCGCACGGGCGTTCTGATGATCCTCTTCCAGCCTGTTGATATGGTTCTCCAGGGCATAGATCCCGGCTGCAGCGATAAACCCGGCTTGGCGCATGCCACCTCCCAGCATTTTCCGTTGTCGTCGCGCTCTGTCGATGAGTTCTTTTGTACCACACAAAACTGAACCAATAGGCGCTCCCAGACCTTTGGACAAACAGACGGAGATTGAATCAAAATGTCTGGATATCTCCTGAACATCGACTTTTAAACTTACGGCTGCATTGAAGATGCGGGCACCATCCAGATGAAAGCCCAAACCGCGGGGTTTGGCCAGTTTCGCTGCTTCTTCAATGTAAGTAAGGGGCAATACTTTACCACCCGTCGTGTTTTCCAGGCAAAGCAGGCGCGTGCGGGCAAAATGGAAGTCATCCGATTTTATGTTTTCTGCAACTTTGCCCAGATCAAAGGTGCCATCTTCGGCCGTATCAAGCGGCTGCGGTTGGATACTCCCCAGGACTGCTGCTCCTCCGCCTTCGTATCGGTATGTGTGTGCATTTTGGGCGACGATGTATTCATCACCTCTCTGGCAGTGGCTCATGATCCCCAGCAGGTTACTCTGGGTGCCGCTGGAAACGTAGATCGCCGCTTCCGTCCCCAGCATGTCGGCGGCCAGACTTTCCAGTCGATTGACGGTCGGGTCTTCTCCATATACGTCATCTCCCACCTCTGCACTCATCATGGCGCTGCGCATCTCCGGGGTGGGTTTGGTGACAGTATCACTTCTCAGATCAATTATCTTGTTCATGTTATACTTATGTCTGGTGGTTTGGTTCTGTTGTCGCGCTAATCGGTTTTGCAGTCACTTCTCTTTTTTGCTCTTTGTTCACTCCATAAATCTACTGTTAAATGAAACATGGCAAGGTGTCCACCTAATCCAGACCATTTGCTTGTGATCATATCAGTCTTTATCTGTCTGCTTCTTAGAGGCGGTGCACGATAATACCGCTTGAAAACTCGGTCAAAGTCCAGTAATTAATAGGTCTGGCCGATAAATTGTTTTTGATTGTCTAGGGGGATTGATCTATGTTTGCAGGTTTTCGTGTGATATTTGCCATCCTGTTGTTTCTGATTGCCTACAAGAAAGGCTACGGTAAGTTTTTCTGGGCAGCTATGGGCTTTATCCTGGGGCCCCTTGCTCTGATCGGGATCCTGGTCTACCGGAAAAATGCCAATTTTACCCAATCAATCTTAAACGGTGTCAGCGGTATTCTGGGGGGCGCCTTTGCTGTGTTTCTGTGCTGGTATGCTGCGGGTTTGTGGTTGCCACCGCAAACATTGGAAAAGGCAGTTGGGGGAGCGGACACGTTCTGGTATCTGATTCTTCCTTCGGTGAGTTTGTCCATCGGCTTCATCGTTTTTTGTATCACCATGGCCGTCACATCTGCCAAGGAGACCTCGGCGGACGCAAGCAACCCTGTTCCGGAGCGCCGATTTTGGAAGTAGGCGCTCCTTCCCTGGCTGGCCTACATAATACTCTGTGCGGATAACACGTTCTGCACAGGAATCACAAATGATATTGTAAAGCGCATGGCAGCACATGCCGACGGTCGAGGTGTAAGGTATTTTCGTGGGCGAAAAACGTCGCGTGATGCGGGACGTTTCAAAATAGATAAAATAAGAAAAGGATAACAGATTATGCAAGCTGACAAATGGATACTTGTCACCGGTGCCAGCACAGGGATTGGACGAGCGGCAGTAGATTCTCTGGCAGCAGGCGGATTCAATGTGTACGCCTGCGCCAGAAAAACCCGGGACCTTGATGAACTGGCCGGGATTGACAACGTCGTCCCGATTGAATTGGATGTCACGGATACAGATCAAATAAATTCTGCGCTTAAATTTGTCCAGCAGAAAAAGAGTGGATTGTTCGGGGTATTAAACAATGCAGGGATTGCCGAAGCCGGACCCTTGATGGATCTGGATGTCAAGATACTCCGTCAACAATTTGAGGTTAACTTTTTTGGCGTGCATGAGGTCACCCGGGCATTTTTTCCTCTGTTGCTGGAGTCAAAAGGGCGGATTGTCATGATGAGCAGTGATTCCGGGTTTTTTGCCACACCTTTTGCCGGACCCTATTGTGCCTCCAAGTTTGCTCTGGAGGGGTACTCCGATTCTTTACGCAGGGAATTAATCGATTTTGGTGTCGAGGTGGTTCTGATTCAGCCAGGTCGTGTCAAGACCCCTATCTGGGATAAAGGAGTCAAGTTTCTGAGCCAGTTTCCGGGATCCATTTTCGAAAAAACAGCAGTCACATTGGGAAAACATGCCTTTGAAAAAGGCAAAACCAGCGGATTGGAAGCCGGTGAATTGGGTAAGGTGGTGCAGCATGTGTTTCAGACGAAGAGACCCAAAACCAGATACCTCGTCAGCCCGAATAATTTTAAATATTACATGGTAAAAATCCTGTCCGACCGTCGAGTGGATCGCATGGTGCAATCGGAAATTGCAAGCCTGATGAAATAGTGTGGCTTTTCCTTCTCTAACATCTGCGGTAACTTCTCATAGTCAGAAAATGAGTGAGGCATTTGATAAGTTATCAAAAAAACAGGAGAGAATATGAAAATAGCGGCTCGAACGATAGTTTTAATTTTTGTTGGCTTAACGCTGGGTGGTTGTTGGAATTATGGTAGATGAGGCAGGGGATCCGGTCCCCGGTTCAGGGATCCAGATAACTGTCCCTATCGGAATTCAACGACAGTAAAATTGCGGAAAGATCTATTTACGGGGTGAATAGGGAGCTCGTGACCTCCGTCTTGATTCTAGCGAAATCTGGACTTGCATGAATAAGCAGCTGAGCCTTTTTCAAAGCGTTTCATAGCCAAACGGAAGTCTGATGATGAAGCGGCTTCCACTGCCTATTTCAGATTCCACTTCCATGCTTCCTTTATGGTTATTTGTAATGATCATATATGAAACAGATAGGCCTAAGCCTGTCCCCTCACCAACGGGCTTGGTGGTATAAAAGGGTTCAAAAACCCGATTTCGAGTCTCTTCATCCATACCCGGCCCATTATCTTCAACTTCAATTCGGACCGTTCTATCTTCAAGAGCGATGCGTAAGGTGATCTGGGGGGAATCATGCCTTTTCCAATTGGCCATGGCCCAGGTCGCATTGGTTAACAGATTTAAAATAACCTGCTCGATTTCAGTTTCGGTACAGCGGACCCTTGGCATATTTGAAGGGAATTCTTTGATGATCGTAATTTTTCTGAAATCAAACATCTTTTTCAGATCATAGTCTTTACCGGCCAGCTCAAGGACGTTTTCCATCAGCTTGGAAAGATCAATAGGCGCCATCTTGGATTCGCTCTTGCGACTGAACTGCAGCATATTTAAGATGATTTCAGACGCCTTTTTACCCGACTCCTGTATCCCATTAAAAAAAGAGTGGATTCCCCTTGTCTCCATGTATTGTTGAAGCTTGTCCAGATCAACACCAATTTCCCGGGCCGGTCCAAGATTAGATTTTAGATCGGGAGTTAAACGGCGTTGAACATTCTGAATTCCCTGCAATATACCTGCAAGAGGGTTATTCAGTTCATGGGCCATGCCGGCCGCCAATCCTCCGACAGACATCATTTTTTCCGTCTGCATCATCAATCTCTCTGCCTGCTTTCGCTCCGTCACATCTGTGAGAAAGACCAGTGTCGCAGGTTGGCCACTCCAGGAAATAGAAACAGCTTTGATCTCGACCCAGCGGATTCTGCGATCTTTAGTAATAATTCTATGGGCGTAGGTGCCCGGGACGTGCTCTCCCTGGTCTCTTTGTAAACGGCGGGAGATAACCTTCTTTTGATCTTTCCAATAGATTGTTTCAATTGAACGCAGGTGTTCCAATTCGTCTAAGGTATAACCGAAAAGTTTAACCATTTCGGGGTTAAAATATTTAAACATGTCATCCTGAACCACGCAGATGGCTTCAATGGCGTTATCGACGACATTGCGATACTTCTCTTCGCTGTCCCTCAGGGCTTCTTCTACCTGTTTTCGTCCTGTGATCTCGGTCGAAATCTGGATGCGGACGAATCTATCATCAATCCAACGAATGGCTTTATCATGGTTTAGATAATACTTGTTGCTGATCGGGTTGTGACCCTCCCATATTTTAACCTCTGTTGGTTTGTTGGCAGCATCCAGCAAATACGGATTTGTGCAGTGTGAACAGGGCTTTGACCCTCCTCGAAACGCTTTCCAGCATATTTGACCCGTTAAATCTTTTCCAAACGATTCTATCATTTGAGCATTCATATACAGAACGTCATGGGTTTCCATATCCGAAACGTATATGTCTGCCGGCACACTATCCAATATGGCTATCAACCTTTTATTCGTTTCTACTATCTGTTCTTCAGCTATTATCTGTGTTGTGATGTCCTGGACAGCCCCCTCTATGCCTGTGATGCGTTTATCTATCGTGTCCCATCTGGGGCGGGCATAATCCCTCATACGTCGTATTTGGCCGTTTTTTATGATAATGCGGTATTCAACGGTCTTTGCCTGATTCATAAAAAGTGCTTTCAACTGGTCTTGGGCGATATGTTTATCATCGGGGTGCATCAAGCCTTCCCACCCACCAAGTGACTTCAGATCCTTGTGTGAAAACCCGGTCAGATGGAAAACGGCGCCGGTTACCCATTCGTTAACGAGCGTTCCATCAGGTTTAACCTTGTAAGCGTAAGCGTAATCTGAAGTCAGTTCTGAGACAGCACGGTAACGGTTTTCGCTGTACTGCAATGCCTCCTCAGCTTTTTTCCGCTTTTTATCAACTTTGTTAATGTACAGCGCCATCTCGATCGTTACTTTCAAATCCCTTTTCTGGATTGGCTTAAGCAAATATCCAAATGGCATAACGAGTTTTGCCTGATTAATTCTCTCTTCGTCGAGGTCTGTAGTTGAAAAGACAACCGGGATATCAAAACGTGAGCGGATCATATCTGCAGTTTTAATTCCATTCATTTTTCCTTCGATCCGCATGTCCATCAGGACGAGGTCCGGTTTTTCCAACTTAGCCTGCTCAATCGCTTTCTCGCCTGAATTAGCAATTGAAGTCACCTGATAACCCAAATCTGCAAGACTATTTTCAATTTGCATTGCGATGATGGCATCGTTTTCAACAATAAGGATTTTTTCTCGGTCCATTTTTAGGCTTCCAAGTTGGATACTGTCAATAATCGTAGTGGCTTATCTCAATAACTGGCGTCTACGTCCGAGCAATACCGGTCCTGCTGTCGGTCATGAAAAAACGATGTTATTCTCAGGTAACGCTCTTGGGTGTCGCTAAGCATAGTTTCTGAAGAGAAATATGTCAAATTAAGGATTCGAAAAAAATCAGTCGGTTATTCTTGAAATATCTGATATGGCGGAAAAAAGAGGGCTTTTTTGAAACGGATTTTGTGCAACGATCTCCCATGAAAAAGGAGAAGCCTTCAATCTGACCTGATTTTCCCAATCAGGGTCTCAATAAGAATGGATCTCTTTGAAGATATTGAACAGACATCTTAGTTTTTCCCACCGATTTGGTATAATTCAACCAAATTGAGTTGCATTTTATCCAGATCTGATAAAAACTAAACTCCATTTGAAAATAATATTGACTGAGAAATAGCAGTAAATACAGAAAATCGAACCAAGCAATTATCCAGGGAGATTGAAATGGTGAAGGCGGCAATCTGCTATGAGTTTGGAATGCCATTGGTCGTTGAGGAGGTGGAGATTGATCCGCCAAAAACCGGTGAAGTGAAGGTTAAAATTGCGGCTTGTGCGATTTGCCATAGCGATATCCATTGTGTTCGGGGAGCCTGGGGCGGAAAAACACCTGTCGTGGCAGGACACGAGGGTGCAGGAACTGTTTCTGAAGTCGGACATGGCGTCACACGTGTCAGACCGGGAGATCCCGTGGTGGTATCCCTGTTGCGGTCCTGTGGACATTGTTTTTATTGCACGACCGGCAGGCCGTACAACTGTGAAGGGAAATTTGCCCTGGATAGCGAGACCCGGTTGCATAACGGGGCGGGGGATTCCGTTATCCAGGGAATTTATACGGGTGCCTTTGCGGAATACGCGATCGTTGATCAAAGCCAGTTAGTTAAAATCCCTGAAAGTCTGCCCATGGATCGAGCCTGCCTGCTGGCCTGTGGGGTGATAACAGGGCTGGGGGCGGTGACCAACACCGTTCAGGTCGAAACGGGTGCCAGTGTGGTCGTCGTCGGAGCCGGTGGTGTCGGGTTGAATAGTGTACAGGGGGCTGTCCTTTCGGGCGCCGCTAAAATTATTGCCGTGGATGTACGAGATGTGAAACTGGAAGCGGCCAGACGCTTCGGCGCGACCCACGTGATCAATGTAAGTAACCGGGATGCTGTGCAGACCGTTTTGAGTCTGACTGACGGGCGTGGCGCCGATTATGCTTTCGTCACGGTGGGAATCTCAACGGCCGTCACACAGGCCAGTCATATGGTTCATGAAAGCGGAGTGGTTGTGGTGGCGGGCATGCCGGGGAATGATGATGCAGCGTTTTCCCTGAACGCACATGACATGACTTGTGGCCGCACCATTATCGGCAGCAAAATGGGATCCTCCCGGATTGCAGTCGATGTCCCCCGCCTGGTAGAGCTATACCAGCAGGGACGGCTTAAGCTGGATGAATTAATCACCCATCGCTACCCTCTGGAGAAGATCAACGAGGCTATCACATCAATGGAACAAGGCGAGGCGATACGAAACGTCATCATTTTCTAAGAGGATCTGCAGATGAAAATCACCGATGTCAAAACCTATGTAGTAGAAAACCCGCCCCCGCATTTTGGTGGCCCCTACTTTGTCTTTATTAAACTGACAACCGACAGTGGCGTTGAGGGATTTGGGGAAGCGTATTGTCTTCCGTATAGGCCCCAGATTGTGACGTTGATGATGACGGAT
>Ga0257125_1002424_pt1 | contig 15278 bp, 14 predicted proteins | sample SI106_200metaG_FD_190183 | JGI IMG/M metagenome (GOLD analysis project Ga0257125, IMG submission 190183) | Marine microbial communities from Saanich Inlet, British Columbia, Canada - SI106_200 | ecosystem: Environmental > Aquatic > Marine > Inlet | place: Canada: British Columbia | collected...
GTAGCTTCTGTCAATCGATCATCCTTAATGATAAGTCCGCTCTGTAAGGTGAGGAAAGGATTTCTGACTATCAAATATGAGAACGCCAGAGAATTTCACATTTACAAATCTGAAGTTGGTGTCAGCTACCTTGAAGCGACAAAGAAAGAATTGAAACGGATTAAGGAAATCCTTGATGAATCGGCGGAAGTTATCACTCAGGCAGGGTGATGCTCATTAACCCAACGGCATACGGGGCAGGTGTTTCGACAGGAATGACAAAATAACGGTTTTTTTGGTGGATGTTCCGGGGATTTGACACCTAAAAAGGCTTTATATTGTGGCTTTTGTCCTTGAGAATGGATTGAAACAACGGATTTACAGGGTGATCAAAGAGATTGACAATCGTGACACCTTTCCATGTAAAACCATTTTGAAAATCCTCACTTATCAAAAACCTACTACGATTTTCAGCTGCAACAGACAAAATCAAAGCATCCCAAATCTGTAATTGGTGGGATGCCGAAAGGAAGGTTCCTGAGGCTTTCCCAGATTTCCATTTGGTCTCTTCCTCAGCTGCCATCGTTGCGATTTCATTGAAGATATCGTCTTTGTCTCGCCCTTTTTTTGGGATAACATGATATCTCTGAAACCTGCCTCGATAAGGTTTGAAAGGATCGGGGTGTTGGTTGTTATCGGTTTGATGCGTCATTTTAGGTCTCCATTATTGAGTCCCCTCCAAAAAGTCGAAACACGACTTCTGACGTCCCGAGATCAATAACTTTGATATTATTTAATACACTTTTAACATTAGGAAACTCTCATTTTTTAGTCATAGAGAATGTTTTTCTTCAGTTTTTTTCTGGCACGATCCACTGGGCCCAGGCTTCGTTTTCCGGCAGCCTTTTCTTCCTTGGTCATCAACTCGCCGCTAGCAGCTACTAAAATAAAATTTGGCAACGCTGCTTGAATCGCGACCCGATACCCCATGGCATCCTCGGCTTCGTTGACGGAAAGTTTCATCATCCGTATTAGGAAGGGCTCTGTTTCCCCAATTTCGTTGGCTAGGGCGAGCGTCGCCGATTCGAGTTTTTCACCCGGTACAACCTGATTGATCAAGCCGAGTTCCAGGGCCTTGTCAGCAGTTACAAACCGTCCTCTATACAGGACGTCTTTTGCCTTTCTAACCCCAATCTCCCAAGGCAGGGTAAAAAACTCGATAAAGCTTGGCAGAAACATGGTATCCTCAGCTGCAACCACCATGTCCATAGAAGCCATTATTTCACACCCCCCAAAGATGCAATACCCCTGCACCATGGCGATGGTTGGCTTCGGAAGGTCACGCCACCGAAATCCATATTTCTGGTAGATCTTCTCATATCGATCATAAAGCCCACTCAGTCCCTCCGTGTAGGCTCGTTTGGCAGCGTCTTCTGCCTCTTCCGGTGTTCCCAAATCGTGCCCAACGCTGAAGTGATCCCCTTCCCCGGATAGGATTATCACCCGAACCTCTTTGTCCTCAGCTGCCAGGTGAAAGGCTTCATCCATCTCATCCAGCATAATGTGCGACTGAGCATTGTAGTATCGAGGTCGATTTAGCTTCACCCTGGCAATTTGATCAGTTTTTTCATAAATAATGTGTTTATATTCCGTCATAACAAATCCTCCTTAATTATCCGGTTATAGCGTCCCCAAAAAAGTGGCTTGGTCGTTCGATCATTAATATTATGTAAAGCATCTGCTCCTGAAACAGCTCTTTCAACAAGTTTAGACAGCTGCAGTAGTCGCTTGGGGCTGCTGATTAAGCTTTAGGAAGGCTATTTAGTTTGGACTCTTTCAACCGCTTCGGCAATGCAACGATGTAAAATGTCACTCATTTCCTTTATCTCTTTCGGGCCGGCCACCAAAGGTGGTGACAACTGGATAACCGGTTCACCACGGTCATCTGCGCGGCACATCAAACCTTCTTCAAACAGCCGAGGGGAGAGAAAATTGAATAGAATCTCATCCGATTCCTCCTGCGTAAACTGTTCCTTGGTTTCTTTATCCTTAACCAGTTCAATCCCATAAAAATACCCACATCCTCTAACATCACCCACGATTGGAAATTCAAGTAGTTTTTCCAGTTCGGATTTGAATAATCCTTCATGTTCTCTGACGTTCTCAAGAATGTTTTCCTTCTCGAAAACATCCAGATTAGCCAGTGCAGCAGCACAAGCCACCGGGTGACCGCCAAAGGTTGTTCCACTTAGGAACATTTTGTCATGTTTAATAAACTCATCATAGATAAAATCGCTCGCAATAACCGCTCCCATGGGAACAAACCCACTAGTGAGACCTTTCGCACAGGTGATTATATCCGGTTGGTATTTAAAACGTTCACAACCGAAGAAATACCCCAGGCGACCGAAAGCGCAGATAACCTCATCAGAAACCAGCAACACACCGTATTTATCACAAATCTTTCGAACTTCCTGCCAATAGCATTTGGGAGGCACCAGACATCCACCTACATTTTGCACCGGTTCCAGAAAAACGGCAGCTACTGTTTCCGGGCCTTCAATTTCAATCGCTCGCTCAATATCTAAAGCGCATTTTTTGGCAAACTCTTCCTCATCTGCAGAGTCGGCCAGGTGACGACTTCGATAGGTATCTGTGTTCTCTACTTTGCATGCGCCCGGCACCAGCGGTTCAAAAGCCGTTTTGATTGTGGTGGCGCCTACAATAGACAGTGCCCCCAGAGTGGTACCGTGATAAGACAGATTCCGTGAGATTACCTTATAACGTCGGTTTTCTCCTTTCAGCTGAAAGTACTGGCGGGCCAGTTTCCAGGCAGACTCAACGGCTTCACCACCGCCATTTACAAAATAGACATGATTCAAATCTCCCGGAGCCAAACCTGCAACACGCTGCGCTAATTCAATGGCTCCCGGATGTGCATAGCTCCAAATGGGAAAAAACCCCAGTTTTTCCGTTTGTCTGGCAACAGCATCAGCAATTTCCTTGCGACCATGCCCTATCTGGGAGGTGAATAAACCGGCCAACCCATCAATATACTTTTTGCCTTTTGTGTCATACACATAACAACCATCACCATGGGTAATAACAGGAATATCTTCTTCTTTATATATGCCCATATTGGTAAAGTGCAACCAGAGATGATCCTTTGCACTTTGTTGCATTTTTTCGTCACTCATAATAATCCATGTCAAAAGCTATGTTTAAAAAATCAGGTTATATCAAACCCCGAATGAGACTATAGATTCCTATAGCTCTGCTTTAAAGCAAACTATTCTTTTTTGTCCAATGTTAATGGCAGTCCCATTGAAGCCCCGACCTCGAAAAATGCTAAAGGATTGAGGCATTCGCTAGAAATAACCCCGGTCTCTGCCATGCCGCCTGCGCACATGATGGCGCCAGCTACTGCGGGAAACGCAACACCGGTCTGGGTCGTACCTACAACCTGAAAAAGATAGTCTTTGATACCGGTCTCCTCACCTGAAGTATTTATAATACGGCAAAATATCTAATATCCGGCCCCGCTCTTCTCCCTTCGACCCAGATCTCCAAAAGAATCGTCCTTGCATGTATTGGGACTGCCACCTCGATAATTTCTTGCCCGTGAATGCCAGTTGATTATTTTGGGGTCATAACAAATCTGATAATAAAAAACCAATCGACCAAAATATTGAACATATGACCAAAAAATAAATATTAGATTCCTTTCTGTCAAGTAAAAGCTGATTTTTTTAAGAGAATTTGAGCTTAAACTGCTTACGGAAATAGGGCCAAGCTGCGACACCTCTTTATAATTTTGAAAGAAACTACCCGGAAAAATTCGAAAAGCGTTATGGATTTCTCAGACCGGCGATTGTAGAAGTGGTTCGGACAAATCTGAGATGTGGAGATCTGAAAGAGGGTTTTGCTCGTGTAAGGTGTCCAAAGTGTAGACATGAATACCTGTTGTCGTTCTCATGTAAGTAATGTTTTGGGTATTGAAAACATTGCTTACATTTATTCTACTGCGAATCGGTCCACTAAACAAACGCCGCATCTGTGGAAACCGACTTACGATATTTTAGCCAGTCGGGATTTACATGTTGATTAAAATTTTGGATGGAGTCGTCTATTATTGGTTACTTTTCCTGATCCTCCAGTTCAGGTTTATGAATGCAGTTCAGTATGCGTGACGCTTAAGACAGAGCCGCCTGTTTCTCCCCGTTTATTGTTATCTCCTCATAAAATGATTGGTTTATTAATGCTCTATCTTTGTTAAATGACCGTGTCATCCGCCTCGGATGGGCGGAAATATATTAACTGTTTCTCCACCTTTAAGTTTCGTCTCGGGTTTGCACCGGTGTCCGTCAATGACGATCAGCACCGGGACTCCCTCCGGGAGATCGAGCTCATTCATCAGCGCTTGAACAGTCGTTCCGGACTTGATGGAGTGAGGGTTCCCCTCATGGGGATGAAATTTCGTAAAATTCGCAAACAGATTCAGCTTGATTTGGGTTTTCATGATAGTTCTATATAAGCTCGGTATTGATCGATAAAGACGTCTTCAATCTGCAAATCCTTTAGTTTCTCTGGTGTTGGTCTGCCCTGGCTGTCCCATCCCCGAATTTGGTAGTACTCATCTAGAGACACCGTCATCGATTCGTAAGGCATTGGTACATCTTTTGGCGGACCTGCCTTTAGATTTTCATTGTGCAGTCGACCCGGCAGCCGATCGTCGGTGTGGTCAAAGCCCGCCATCACATTAAAAACACGTTGCAGATTGAATATCCTTTCTCCGATGAAGTCCACTTCGGTGCCAGTCCAGTCACCGCCAAAAGTGACGCTGTATAATCGGGCTAGAGTTTCGCTGGAAATGGGCCAGAAATCGCAGACACCCATAGAAAACTTGGCAAATTGTGCGTTCTGAAGATCGCACACCAGTTTTGCTTTGCCTTCATAGGTGAAGGGATCCAGATCGCCCCAGGCTTCGGCTTCAATCGCGTAAGCCGTCATATGACAACCGCCTCTGGGCGCTGTGGCATACGAAATCCCCATGCCCCAGGAACCTCGTGGATCATATCCGGGCAACTCCATGCCTTTAACATGCATGGCCATCTCCTGCCCCCCGTATTTTTCCGAAAGTGCCCTCACTCCCATCGCTGCTTCAGCACCCAGACCCTCTTTAAAGGCGATATGCCTGACGATGTTTACTGCTTTTTCAGTGTCACCAAAGCGAATACCGAAATCGTAAAGCCCCTTTTCAGTCATTTCCATCATGTAAGCAAGGACGCTACCGGTAGAGATGGTGTCCAGCCCTAAATCGTCACAAAGAGCATTGATTTCTACAATCCGGTCCTTGCTGTCATTCCTGAGATTGGGACCGCACAGGGCTATGGTTTCGTATTCTGGTCCTTCAACCTCATGTTGTTTGCCTTTCAAATAGTTCCCGCAAGCAATGGCACACGAATAACATGCTTTTTTGGCCTGTCGAATCTCTTTCATAGCTGCTGTGTTGACGTTCTCAAAGGAGTCGAAAGTCCCTTCCTGAAAGTTAGCAGTGGGAAGCAAACCCGATTCCTGGCAGAAATCGACCAGAATTGGTGTCCCGTCGGTGTAAATCTCATTTTCCGGATCTATCACGCCATCTGTTTCATGGATCTCTTTTACAACTCGCAGGCATTCTTCCATATCCGGAACCTCAACCTCCAACCAGCCTCGAACGGCGATCGCCTTCAGGTTTTTGCTCCCCATGACGGCACCAATTCCGCCGCGTCCCAATTGACGATATCGTTCGGTGGAAATACAAGAGAAAGGAACCCTATTTTCTCCGGCGGGACCATTGGCCAGTACCTTGGCCTGAGAGTCACCCACCAGCTTCTTGATCCTGATCTCTGTCTCGAATGTACCGACTCCTTTTAAGTCAGATACCGGCAGAATTTCTGCTTTTTCCGGATCCAGATAGAGGCAGGATAAGTTGTCTGCCTTCCCAGAAATGCAGATGGCATCAAAGCCAGCGTATTTTAATTCTGCGCCGAAGTGTCCTCCAATCGATCCATCGGTAATGGTCCCGGTTTGCGGGGATTTGGTCGAAATGGCAAGCTTGGCCGAACTGGAAACAATGGTTCCAGCCATTACCGATGCAGTGAGGACTATTTTGTTTTCAGGTGACAACGGATCGATTAACGGATCAAAGGAATCCATCAGTATGCGGGCGCCTAAACCTTTCTGACCGGTGTATTGCCTGGCCCATTCCCGGGGAATGATCGTTGTTTCAATTTTTCCGGTTGTCAAATCGACGTTAAGCATTTTTCCCAAGAAACTACTCATTGGCCGCCCTCCCCGTTAAAGATTTTTTTTCCTTCAAATAGATAATACCTTTCGGGCACCACTCGACGCACCTGGGGCTTCCCTCACATAAGTTGCAGATCACTGATTTGTCTTTGCCGTCATAATGGACAGCGTCCAAAGGGCAAGTTTCCAAGCAGGTTTTGCAGCCAATACACTTTGAATGATCCACCAAAACCCAGGACCCATTCAGGGAAATCGCCTCAACCTGGCAGGTATCAACACATTTACCGCATTGGTTGCAGTAACTGATACTAATCTGAATCCCCGACTTATCATACTTATGTGACACTTTTAACCTCGCTTTTTCCGGGTTAAACGCGCCATTGTGCCAACCCGAACAGGCTAATTGACACAACTTGCATCCGGTGCAAGTTGCTTTTTTAACTCGTAACGGCATCTGATTTCTCCAATTATCCTAATTTAAAACAACTCTCATTCCGTGGGGGACCACTTACATTTCGCCTCAGGTAGCTTTTCCTGCACCAATGTCATTTTCAAAATTATTAACTCTTCTGACGTCCCTGATGCCTCCATGCAAAGCGCCAATATGGAGATTTTTCAAGAGATGCAAAACAAGGTCTTACATTAGAAAAAGAGAGCGTGGGGTGAAAAAGAGTAAAATCAACCTAAAGCAACGAATAGGTGTACTTCATAGTCTGATTTTTTGAAAATCTGTGATATTGAGACAGAAGACCTGCGATGTCCAGGCGAAACCGACATACACCGGTGGGTCTTCTGTTCGGAGTGGCTCTAGTTAAAACCCTCATAATTGTTCCCTTGTTGATCCCTGGTGGCAGGTAGCTTTGGATGGATGTTGCAGCTTTTTCGGAATCAGGTCTTCGAACCCTTTGGTTGAATGTGGTTCACCGGCTGCTTTGGCAGCCAGAGCTTGACGAAGAACATTATGTTTTTTACCTGTTATCGGGTAAAAGATGCAAACAATTGTGGCAATAAGAATAGGAATAACACCGATAAGCGTATATCCGATTCTGAGTCCGAAAACAGTCGAGGCAGTTTGTTCTGCATTGGCGACATAACCGATTGCCGATAGAAATATCCCCAGGAACCCCATACTCAGAGCCGCACCGATTTTCTGAGTCATGGCAAAAAATCCGAAATACAGCCCTTCTCTTCGTTCACCTGAAGTCCATTCATCCACTTCAATAACATCACTGTTCATGGAGCCGATAAGTACCCAGAAGGCGATGGTTCCGATTGATGAAAGTGTAATTAAAGTACAAAAAAGATAAAGATTGCCTGGCTGAAGAAAAAACATGAGTGCATGAAAAAGCGCTCCGGCTCCGATTAGTCCAATAAACGCTATCTTTTTTCCAAATCTCTGTGCCATGATGCCGACAAAGGGTGCATATATTAATCCTGAAAAAGGCGCGATAGCCAAGACAGCTGATATGGTATCGTTAGTTAACCCCATATAATATTTGCAATAATACATAAAAATCGCACCATCGAATGTATGCCCCAATAATGTAAAAGCCGTAATGGCGCAAATGAACCTAAATGGACGATTGGCAAAGACCACAGCATATCGACCGAAGAAGGAGAACCGACTGGAGTTTTCAGTTCGCTTGGACATATCAAGATCCATACCCCTGGTTCCTGCCCAGCAAATCAGAAAGGTTAACGCAGTAATAGCGCCCAGTATCCAGCCTGCGAAAGACCATGCCGAACTCTTAACCACATCCATTCCAACAAACATCTCTACCAGGAGCAAAGGAACTATGGCACCCAGCAATGCCCCGACCGTCATGCCTATACCTCTGTAAGTGTGAAGGCTGGTCCGTTCATCATAATCCTGAGTCATCTCAGCACTGAGAGCAATAAAGGGGACATACCATAGGGTGTAGAAAGAGAAAAAGACGATGATTGCAATGATAAAATATGCCTTTAAAGCGATTGGGCCAAGATCGAACATCGTAAACAGAAGCGCTGCGCTAACACTAAAGGGGACAGCAAACCCCAAAACAAATGGACTCCTTCTTCCCGATTTGAATTTTGCATTGTCACTGATGGTGCCTACCACGGGGTCCGTAATAGCATCCCACAAAACACCAACCATGGAAACAAGTCCGGCAAATGCCGGATCAAAACCGACGATGTCAGTCAAAAAGAAGACAAAATAAAGCATAAAAATGAGATAAATAGCTGATTCACCAATCTGCCCCACAGCGAAACTGATCTTAGCGCGTTTGGGAAGCTTATCACTCGTTATATTATCCATAGAACACTCCTCCGATTTTACATTTGTGATGGCTTTCACCAGCCACTCCGTCCTCAGTCTTGATTTATCCGGGTTTGATAAGGCTACCCGCGATACGCAATTTTCTGGCGGTGCGACGTATGCCTGGCTATTTTTATATCAGATGCTTCATCATGGTCTGATAGAAATTCGACACAATTCACTCAATCAAGTTGGCCAAATGTTCAATACATTGATCGCATGTACAATATATTAAGTTTAAGTTTTTTTTGTCAAGCAACTAAATCATTTTATTTGAAGTAACTATGCTGGCAGCCTTGCATCTAAATTATTTTTCGCTCATCGGGAATGCCAAATTAAGAACAAGTGCAGGGATATTTCTGGCGGTTATACTCATGCTAATGTTCTATCAATCCAGCTGTTTTTTTCTAAACAGTTATTGTTGGGTATAGCATGGGATTGTCAGCGGCAAACGAATACTAACTAAGAGAGAATACTTTCGATATTTTATATTAGTGAAGTGTCTTCAACTATTAATTGGAGGAATATGGGCAATTGGAAAATGAATATGCCTTGACTGAGGCAAAATTGATAGACGGGAATGACGGGTTAATTCTGAATGATGTTGCTGTTGTTGTCAAAGATGGAAAGACTCAGAACATCATCAATGAGGGCGTCACTTCGAAAACTGACAAAGATATCAGGCAAGCTTACGTGGATGGACAATACACTATGTTGAGACTAATCGATGCTTGTTTTTATGTGTTCAGTGATCACATAAGCTATGGTCTGCTGAAGTAAATAACCGTAACTTTTGTACGGCTTCAGCATCTGAATTTGCCATATTTTCACCTCGCTTTTGACAGATAGGTTATAAACAATTTCTTCAACTCTTCTCCCGCATTTGCTAATGGCGTGTTTTCCGGATCTATCAGCCACATCCTGACAACTCCTTGTATACTCCCCAACATTATATTCGCTGGCAATTCGGGCTCGATGGCCTCAAATTCGCCTGACTCTATTCCCTGTTTGATCAAGCGTACTAACAGTCGCCTGCCTTCAGAAAAAAACGAAATCAGAGCCTCGGTTACTTGTTGATGTGACAACGCAACCGATTGAAACTGATCCAAATTTCGCAACAGTTTCCTATCGAATTCGTCTACATATAAAAACCAATCCACTATATAGATTAATATTTCTACTGCGGACTCTGTTTCGAATATTCTGTCATCAAATTCTGCCATAAATCTGGACATAGCGTATTCCAGTACTGCCAATATCATCTCTTCTTTATTCGTGAAATAGTGGTGAATCAATCCCACACTCATTTCGGCTGATTCAGCGACAGCTCGAACTGTAGCCGCCTCCAATCCTTTTTCCGCAACCACGTCTAAAAAAGCCTTGATAATTTCCTCACGCCGTATTTCAGCTATTTTTTTTCGAGCGATGATGAACCTTCTTTTAAAAATTAATTTGTTCAGAATATTGATCAATTGTATAAAATTTTGTACGCCAAATTCAAACTTGTCAAGTGGAAATTGATTAATTTCGAAGGGAGATTGTTTTACCGCAAGCACCCTACTTTCAGATCTGCTTGTATAATCTGTATCGACTTGCAACTATACAGGGATATCCATGTCATGCCCGGCCGGTCATGACGTCGGTGTCATTTCCTTACTCCTGCCTGCAGGGGGCCCTATTTTAGAGGCAGGTCCCGTAACCCTTTTGTCAATACCAACAACCTGATATCCTTGGTTTGTCAGCCGCTTCAAAAGGCTGATTCCCCGAGGATCATCTAACCGCTGTACTTCATGATCAAAAGCAGCTCGGGTTCGAGGTAGCAGGCCCCTTGCAGGCGAAGGAATCTGTTTTGAAACAACACCTCCTTTGCTTTCCGAGTACCGATATCCCACGGCAGACTGAATCACTCCACAAACCCCGGTATCAATAGGGCATTATCCGCTGCAATAATCTTATCCATAGCAGCGGATAATGCCATCCCCCGTAAATGCAGTATTTGTGAACCAGCGCAATGGTCGGCTTTGGAAGTTCTCATCAGCAGATGTTGCTTGACATCCCAATTTTGGGGATATTCAAATCTCCTCTTTTATGTTGCCATGTTCCCCAAATTCCAGTTTTAGCAAGTCCGCACCATTCTGAAATAGTATCTTTCTTTCATTTTTCTTATTTCCTTTGCAGGCATGTCTGATAATGCGCAAAGCCGGTTTGCGGTTACCCCACGGCCAGTCAGAACCGAAAAGAATCTTATCAGATCCAAAAATGTTAATGAGATCTTTAATCGCTGCAACCCCTTTGGAAGAGGTCTCTATCCATACATTGTCAAATCCGGCCAGAGTTTCTTTTACCGCTTGGGTTTCGGTCAAACCGGCATGGCCCATAATAAACTTTACGCCAGGAAAGGCAGCCACTAATTCCCGGACGTAATGGATAGCGCCATATTCCGGTTTTTCATGCTTTTTATCCCCGGGGAGCAAATAATAGTAAAACACGCCAGTATGCAGCAAAACTGGCAGATCGTGGGGCGCGAATGCCTCAATCGCGTTATGTATTTTATTGTCGGTAAGCTTCACTCTCTGCAGGATCGGATGCAGCTTGAGTCCCCGGGCACCATTTCTTACATCGCGATCAAGAGCTGCTTGCACATCATATTCCCTTGTAAAATCCACACCGGTAAAAGATATCACCTCTTCATCCGCGTCTGATATTGGTTTAAGATCCTGAAATGTCAGATTTGGAGGAATCGGCAAAGCCACGCTGAAGTTGATGCCGGCTTGGGCCATTGAGATCTTGAAGTTTTCCAAAGTCCCAATGGCGTTGGCAGCAATGCCGGCCTTTTTGATTTGTCGATACAACCAACCGTCGGGAGGGCCCACCTCGTCAGAAAACCGGTGGTCGAAAAATTCCGAAATCGCATTAGGATCAAAGATAAACCGCTTCCTCACACCTTTTTGATGGATAAGGTTGCCGCCTTGCGGATAGAGGATATCACCGAGATGGGCATGCATATCAATTATCATCTCTTTCATTTATATTCTCCTCGATTTCTTTTCAAGTCAACGCAAAATAATCATTCGGTCCAATATCTGTATCGGCCCCTGGTCCAGCCTTATATCCCACGTTTTTTTTGGGGAGGGTTGAACCAGAATCTGTATTTTGTGATAGTTTGTAATAACAGAATAGATGACGGTTTCTTAATTACACACGGTTTATCCAAAAGACTTTTTGATTATTTTTTTTTCGTCCAATGTTATTGGCAGTCCCATTGAAGCCCCGACCTCGAAAAATTCTACTGGGTTGAGGCATTCGCAAGAAATAACCCCGGTCTCTGCCTTACCGTCTGCGCACATGATGGTGCCGGCTACTGCGGGAAACGCAACGCCGATCTGGGTCGTACCTACGACCTGAAAAAGATACTCATTGATATCGGTCTCCTCACTTGAAGTATTTAATACGGCAAAATGTCTAATATTTTGCCCGGCTTTACTTCCTTCAACCTGGATCTCCAGGGACAGGGCAATGTCGGTCGACTCCTTGACCGATTTCTCAGTTTCATTCAGAAATCCATCCGAGACATCTGGGACAAGTGACAGGAGAACTTTTTTAGGAGAAATCTTTGTTCCCTGGACCTCGATTTCCTTGTTATCAGCAAACCCCATTTTGACAAATGCACCGGCTACAGTGTCTACCGGATATTTAAAAAATACATTTTTTAGTCCTTTTCCTATATAATATGGAAGAGTGTAAGGCTCTTCGTGGCTATGCATCGCTATCAACGTAGCTCCGACTTCATCATTCATGAAAGTATAAGTTTCTGGACTATCAAAGATGGCAACCTTCTTATATTCACCATTTTCAAAAACCATGGGTGGTAGTGCGTAATCATCCAGCGCAACCTCTGGCGCCCATCCTGGGTTCCAGGGTTTGACAATCTCATCACTGCCGTTCAAGCGGGTTCCCATACGGATTTGAATGCTGTCAACTGTATCCATCTGATCGCATACGTAGCGTGTGATCACGTTGCATATCCCCGGGCTCATTCCGCTTCCTAACAGCGCTGTTTTTCCAATGGCTTTAAATTCCTCTTCATACCTAAGGGGGCGTATGCCTGCGACCATTTGATCCAGATAACTGTAGTCCACTGCCGTATCTACATAGTGAACTCGACTTTTTAGAGCCGCCTGCATGATGCTTTCATTAAATTTCATTGGCGCAAGATTGATGATCACATCCGTTCCTTCAGCCGCTTTAGCGACCTCATCGATATCACCGGCATTTAATTCCAATGGCTGGACTTTATCACTGCCGACTCTTTTTTGCACGGCTTTCAAAAGGCTCGGATTAATATCTCCCAGTCGTATTTCTTTAACCGAGTCATTTTTGGCCAGAATAGATGCGCAAGGTCCACCTTGTGCCCCAGCTCCAATTACGAGTACTTTTTCCATAATAAATCCTCCTATCATTAATCATTATTCAGTTTGGTAACATAATAAAAATCAAAGAATCGTCCTTGCATATACTGGGACTGCCACCTCGATAATTTCTTGCCTGTAAATGCCAGTTGCTTTTTTCCATGTCAAAACTAATCTCGCAAGAAAAAAACCATACGTCCAGAATATTGATCGTATGTTCAAAAAATAGAGAAGCAATTCCCCTCTGTCAAGTACAAACTGTTTTTTTAGAGAATTTGAGCTTAAACTGAATACGGCTATAGGGCCAAACTACGACACCGATTTACAATACAGTATTAGGGCCTCTTCTAGAAACGGTAACATAAAAATGTACCACTTTGATCATCCAAAAGTGGATGATGGGCGGCTTGAAGTTTCAGATGAGATGATAGGAATTTGGTTTTAGCAAGTCAAGTGGCAATGAATCGGATTTGGAGAATTGGCAGATGATAGGAATTTGGTTTTAGCAAGTCAAGTGGCAATGAATCGGATTTGGAGAATTGGCATCAATATCTGGGGATTTTGAAGTAAATTAACGGTTTAAAATAGCTTGCCCTGACAACATCCTATCCTAAATATCTGGAAGTTGCAGTCGTATTACTTTGCCCCAATAACTGCCGGCATACTTCAATGTCCTTTGTTTCTGCATACACAATGCTTGACTTACTCCGCCTCAAACTGTGAGTTGAATACCCCTTCGAGAGTAGTTCGAGCAGTTCAACCCATTTCTTAACCAACCGGGTGTGTTGAACATGAGAAATCGGACGACCGGTTTCTTTCCGGCCCGTAAAGATGAAATCATTGGATGCCTTACCAGAAGCCTCAATCCACTTTTTGAGTGAGATGATCGTGTCACCCTGTACCTGAATGGTGACAGTTTTCCCGGTTTTCTGTTGCTGTATGTCGATTTGGCCATGAATCTCACCATTGGTATCCACCAAGTCAACAACTTTCAGATTGAGAAGATCGCAGGAACGAAGCATAGAATCGATTGATAATCCGAACATCGCAACATCCCGAAGATTGCCTTCAGAAATCAACAGGGTTTTAATTTTTTTGATTTGATTTTTGTGAGCGGTTTTTTCTGACCAACTGATGTTTTCACGACAGAAACAGGAAAGGGTTTGGTGTAAGGTAATAACTGTATAGTTCATTTCCTTACATTCCATTACATGCTTTTTTCAAGTTTTGCATCTAAACACCGTATTTAATGGCAATAGGGAAGACATTTGAATGTAAGCTAATTACCATACCTTACATTCGCAGTCTGCGGAAAATTCAAAAATGCCTTTTCAACAGGATTATTTTTCCTGGATCAAGTTTAATAGAATCTCAGTTCATCCTGAAATTGACAGGTCGTTCAAGTGAATATTTGGCTGTTTTTTACTTGACTAAGTTATCAAGTTTGTTAACATGTGAATATGAAATGGAAAATTACATTTTTCAATAGCAAAGTAGAATCTGTAACACTCTCGTTTCCACCTAGCATCCTGGCTAACCTTCTTCATATCTTAGAAATGATCGAAGACTACGGACCAGCGCTGGGCAAACCCCATACAGCACCAATGGGCAGTGGAATGTTTGAGGTCAGAGCAAAAGGAAAGGAAGGAATTGGCCGGTCATTGTTTTGTATAATTAAAGGTGAAGAAATTGTTATCCTTCATTCTTTTGTTAAAAAGTCTCAGAAAACCTCGAAGAAAGACCTTGATTTGGCTAAACAACGAATGAAGGAGATAAAATAATGAAACGCACAACCTTAAAAGAGTTTAAAGAAAATGCCCTTAAAAACGATGAAGTTAAAAAGGAATACGAGGCCCTGACTACCGCGTACAAACTCAGAAGGCAACTCGTCTCTTTAAGAAAAAAGGCGGGTTTAACCCAAGAACAGTTAGCGGAAATTATGCACACACAAAAAAGCAATATTTCCAGGTTGGAAAGCGTAAACACAAAATACTCTCCAAAGCTGTCAACCATCGAAGAATATGCAAAGGCAACCGGATATACAATTGAATTCGATTTTACACCCATGTGACAACCTACATTCCTTGGCTCTGCAGATGATAGGAATTTGGTTTTAGCAAGTCAAGTGGCAATGAAGATGATAGGAAGATGATAGGAATTTGGTTTTAGCAAGTCAAGTGGCAATGAATCGGATTTGGAGAATTGGGATGATAGGAATTTGGTTTTAACAAGTCAAGTGGCAATGAATCGGATTTGGAGATTTGGCATCAGTATCTGGGGTTTTTGAAGTAAATTAACGATCTAAA
>Ga0257125_1002430_pt1 | contig 15254 bp, 17 predicted proteins | sample SI106_200metaG_FD_190183 | JGI IMG/M metagenome (GOLD analysis project Ga0257125, IMG submission 190183) | Marine microbial communities from Saanich Inlet, British Columbia, Canada - SI106_200 | ecosystem: Environmental > Aquatic > Marine > Inlet | place: Canada: British Columbia | collected...
CTTCGTTTAACGAACCAACGAAAACGCCAGACATTAAAACGTCTTATAACAAACGTTAAACGGCTCATTTCATTCGACCCAAATATTTTTTCAAAAACTAAAATAAAAACGGAATCGGGGGCTACGAAATAAAATATAAAACTGAAAGTAAAAACTGATAAAGGAATCGGGGGCTGAATGTAATAACTGAATAAAATAAACTAAAATAAAATCGGGGGCTTTACGATAAATAAACGGATAAAGGTTCGGGGGCTAACGTAATAACATTTAAATAAATCAAACACTTCACTATTTCAATGAAAAAGAAAATAACCAAAAAAGAGCAGATAGTTGCAGATGTAGACGACGAAATATATTTAATGATGAAAAGAATGCAGCTTAAACATAATTTAACGTGGGCTAAGGCAAGAGATGCTGTAAACTATTCTATTGAACGTTTGTATAGTTACAAAAAATGTGAGAAATGTGGCGTTTTATTAGATGGAAAGAATTGTGGTGTTCTAGGCATGAGTCCAAAAGGTATTGTAGATGGATATTGTGTCAAGTGTCTCAAGAAAATGGATAAGAAATCAGGCTAAACTACAGTATATTTTAATTATGAAGATTTTATCTCTTTATATCTAAAACTTTTCCAACTTTTCCTTTGCTCAAATCTGTTTTTAACTTTGAACTAACTCTTATTCTTTCTATCCTCTTATGTTCATATTCATTAACTTCATCCTTTGTTAATATTTCGACTCGATTCAATTTAAAATTTTCTTCTAGTCTTACCACATATAAAAAATCAGGAATAAACTTATTTTTCTTATTAAATTCAGTTATATAACAATCAGATATTCCTTTATCTTTCTGAGTTGTTTTAACTTCAATAGTACTCTTCTTGTTATCTTTTTGAGCAATAATATCATAACCCTTCTTGTTATTATCTTTTTGAACATCAATACATTTAAATCCTTTTTCTGTAAGGTAATCAATCACTAATTGGACTCCTTTCTCCCCCATCCTGTTTAAATACGTATATTTTCTAAAATTATACTTCATTCTATTTCACAATTACAATTATCAACCCACTTACAATAATCACAATCTTCAGCAGGTTTAGGCATCTCACCTTTAAGAACTTCTAGAGCTTTTTTGAAAATATTTTCTGCATTCTTAACACTTATCTTCATCTTCACTAAATCTATATTAAAAACTACCTCACCTTTCTTAGTTACATTATTGGGATGATAAAACAATAAATAAGCATAATCTTCTGTTTCATATCCATTTTTTCTTAATAAAAAATTATAGATGTCCATCTGATTCTGATAATGAGCTGCTGTATCCTCTTTTAACGGATATCCTCTTGTTTTGTAATCTAAAACAATAAGTTTCTTCCCTTTGACTAAGATATTATCTACAGCACCCCTAAATAGATTCCCTTCTTTGTCTTCCCAAGGAATACCTTTAAAGTTACTTCTCCAAACTTTTAATAATTCAACATCATCAAATAATTTTAAGTCTTTACATTTGTCATTGTTACATAATTCTGGTGGAAGTTCTCCCTTTTCCATAAAAGAATCAAAATGTATCTTTAGTATCTTATCTATACCACTAGGTAAAGATGGAAAAATCCCTGCTGGTCTTTTGATATCTTTAATGAATTTAAGCCAGAAACATCTAGGGCATTCTTTGAGTAAACTTAAACTTGATGGACTAAATTTAAATGGCATTTTGAATTTTCCTCAAATAGACTCGTTTATTATGGTATTAATAAGGCCAGTTAGTATATAAATATTGTTAAGTTTAAAATAGATATATGATTTTGCTACGTATTTGCTACCAAGTATTATATATAATTGCTACCTTTTTGCTACGTATGTATAATTTAATAAGTTTTGTATCTAGGGGAAAGATTAGAAAAAAAGTATTGTTCAATTTAAATAAACCTCTAACCCCCACACAACTTTCTGAAAAAATCAAAACACATAGATCTACGACTAGTAGAACCTTATTAGAATTAAAAGAAAGGGGGTTGGTTAAATGTATTACCCCAAATGAAAATATGGGTAGATTTTATAAAATTACTCAACAAGGTAAAAAAATAATTGACAACATAAAATGAAATTAAATGATTACTTACTAAAAAATAAAAATAAATTAAACAATCTTGAAGAAAATTTTCTAATCAATATATATTTTAAAGATTTTGGAGAGAAAGGGCTCGATTTTATTACTCCCCAAGTTAAAATAAACAAACCATTAGGGGAAGGGGTATGGTATATTGATTTTACAATTAATACTAAATATAGGAAATATGCAATAGAATGCGATGGTTTATATTCTCATGCCAAGGGAGCAGTAACTCCTGAATATTTTGAAAATTTACAAAAAAAGCAAAATGAGATTATTAAATTAGGTTATAAACTAATTAGATTTACTAATAAGATGGTTAGAGAAAAACCAGAAGAATGTATCTGGGAAATTAGGAGAGATGTCCTTGCAGATAAACAATTATCAGATATATATCTTAAGAGGGTTGGAAAAATCACCCCCCATCAAGTTCAGATTGATGCACTAAAAAAACTAAAAGAAACAAGGGAGAATGGACAAAAAAAAGGATTGATTATTTTTGCAACTGGACTAGGAAAAACTTATCTTTCTGGTTTTGACGTTAAACAATTTACCCCCAAAAAAGTTTTATTCATTGTACATATTTATGAAATTCTTAAACAATCAAAAAATAGTTTTGAGGATGTACTGCCAAAAAGGATTAAAGAAATGGGTTTTTTTATTGGTTCAAATAAAGAAAAAAATAAAAATATTATTTTTGCCTCCATTCAAACATTAAGTAGACAAAAAAACTTAAATAATTTTAATCCAACAGATTTTGATTATATCATTTTTGATGAAAGTCATCACATAGCTGCACCAACATATAAAAAAATATTTTTATTCTTTAAACCTAAGTTTTTTTTGGGTTTAACTGCTACACCGGATAGAATGGACAGACAAGATATTTTACCTTTTTATGATAATAACGTTATTTTTGAAATGAATCAAGAAGAAGCAATTAAAAAAGGATACCTTGTGCCATTTCATTATTATGGTTTTAAAGATGATGTAGATTATTCTAATATTTATTATAATGGATTTAAGTATGATGTTACTGATCTAAATAAACTCCTATTAATTGAAGAAAGAGATGAAGCAATAATCAAAAAATATACAGAATTAGCTCCAAATAAAAAAACGATAGGGTTTTGTGCATCCATTGAACATGCAGATTGGTGTGCAGAAAAATTTAGAGAAGCAGGCATAAGTGCAGTTTCTATTCACTCGAGATTAGATGAATCTGATACGCCGATAGATTTGAAAGATAGGGATCAATTAATTGAAGACTTTAGAAAAAATAAATATAAAGTAGCATTTGTAGTAAATATGTTTAATGAAGGTGTTGACTTCCCAGAAGTGGAGTGTTTATTATTTTTAAGACCAACAGAATCTAAAACTATATTTATTCAACATATGGGCAGAGGTTTACGAATCTCTCCTGGGAAAAATGGGGTAACTATCTTAGATTTTATTGGCAATTATAAAACTGCAGGATTAATTTTAGCGGGATTAGGGATTAAAAATCCTAATCAGTTAGAAGTGAAGAAAACAGGAGAAAAAGAGATTTATACTTATGATAATAATGGGTGTAAAGTTACCTTTGAATCTGAAGTGATTGATATTTTTAAAAAATTAGCTAGTCAATCAACAAAAGAAGTAAGAACAGAATTAATATCTGAGGAATGGTTAGAATATGGTAAATATCTAGAAAAATGGACTAAAAAGAATTTATATTGGAAAACAACTCAGCAAAATGCTAATTTTGAAGTTCATATGGAGGCATTAAATATCTTAGATCAAAATCCAAAAATAACTCAAGATGATTTTATTACAAAAATTCAAGAAACAATAAATAGCAAATATAAAGGTAAAAATATGACTGCTGGATTTAGGTCTTTATTCTTAAGTAAAATAACTGGCTTTGTAACTTCTAAATCACCTTTAAAAGTGACTAGCATATTTAAAGAAGTAAAAAAATTAACAACAGATTTCAGAAAATTATCTTCATATGAAGATATCCTTACAAAACAAATGGAAAAAATATTCTATTGGAATGATATTTATAGCACCGTAAATAAATATATTAAGAAAGAGGATAGGGTTAATTATAAAGATTTCAAAATTTATCCCTTCTTTTTTTTATATGAAATTATTCTTAAATTAGTGGATGACTTTGGTTACAAAGATTATTACATTAATAAAGACGAATTTAATAATTTTTTAGCAGTATCAAAAAACCATCAAGAAGTGGATAAAGTAGTAGAGAAAATTATTGAATTTAGAAATGATTCTGAAAAATACGAAGTTGAGAAATACTTGAATTTAAAAAATAAAATAGACCCTAGATTCTATAAAGTTTTACATTATAATAAGCACATTATTCAATTAAAAGATGGAATAAGATTAAACCCAAATACCCTCGATGAGATAAAAGATAAAGTAAAAGTATTTAAAAAACTTATAGAAGAAGAAAAGTTGATTTTTTTTGATGAAGAACATCCTAAAAAATATTTCGATTTATTATATTCTACAAAAGACTTATTAAAATACCATGACAATAACAATTAATTTTTCAAAAGAAGAAATAGATCAATGCATGAAATTTGCTGAAGAAGTTGTAAATGAAACATTTGATAGATTTAAACAAAATAAAAAAACAAGAACAGAAAGAATATTTTTTGGAAAATTAGGTGAACTTATTTTTTTAAATTATCTTAAAAGTATAGGGTTGTCACCTAAAGTTGAAGATATGTTTAAAGTTTTTCCAGGTATAATAAATGCAGATAAATTTGATTTTGTAACCAAATCCGGAAAAAAGATCGATATCAAAACAGCATATGAAAAATACCACAAAAGGATATTAGTTCCTTATGATCAATTTGAAAACGAGAAAGCAAAAGATTATTATGTTGGAATAAAAGTAAATTTAAATGAATTTAGTGCAAAAATAATGGGTTTTTGCGATAAAGAAAAATTAGAACAAAATAAAAAAATTGATTTTGGGGAAGGACTAGCTTATTGGGAATATCTTGATAATCTAAAAGCTATAGGAGAATTGATTAATTTATTATAATTTATTCCAAGCATTCTTTAAAACCATTGCCATAAAGAACGCCAATTTAGGTGGAACTGCATTACCTATTTGTTTGTATATTGAGCTTTTATTCCCAATAAATTCAAAATCATCAGGAAAACTTTGAATTCTAGCTCCTTCCCTAGGCGATAATGTTCGATCTTCAATAGGATGTATGAATCTCCCTCCAGAAGGTGTATCAAAACGAGTAGTAATAGTGGGTGCTCGACCTTCTTTTTCTAATCTCCCATAAGAACCGCTATGGACAGATTTAATATTTTCATTTAATTTTGTCCAATTTTCCCCGCAGGATATTTTCCTAATCCTGTTTAGAATTTTAGCATTATGTGTTGGTTTAATGTGATTTGTTGTCGTATTTGAAAAAGAACTCAAAAAAGTTTGATATTGATTTTCAGGAACTAAATTATCTATTTTTCCAGAGTTATCTTCTCTGTTCAGATTAGAGATAGCATCCCAAACAGTAGTTTTATTAAAAAAAGTAGGATATTCTTTTACAATATCTTTTTTAGTTTCATTAATTATTTTTTTGAAATCTAATTTTTTATTAAGCGACCCTATTATAAAAACTCGTTCTCTACCTTGGGGAATTCCAAAATTCGATGCCTTAAAAACATCATAAAACATATAATATTTATCCCCCCCTAATTTGCTTTCATCACTAAAAATATTCATTATGGTTTTGAATATTTTGCCTTTTTCCATAGTTAATAATCCTTTAACATTTTCAAATAAGAAAAATTGGGGTTTTAACTGTTTTACAATCTTAAAATAATCTTTAAAAAGGTGGTTTCGTGGATCTTCAATAAAGTTTTTTCTGATTCTTGCACCAGCCATGGAAAAACCTTGACAAGGAGGTCCACCTACAATAATATCTGCTTTATATTTAACTAAAATCTTATTACTAGCTATATCCTTTATATCTTCAACATACAAATTAACATCTTTATGATTTTTTTTATAAGTTTCAGCAATTTGTTTATCAAACTCTACAGCAGCAGTTATTTTAAAACCTGCTTTTTGGAAACCTAAAGATAAACCACCCACTCCTGCAAAAATGTCTATTACTTTTAATTTTTTCATTTTCAATTATTTTGTCCTAATCTATATTTTTGATTATATTTTTTTATAAAATCCAGTTCAAAATCAGTCAAAGAATAAATATCTGCTAATTGATCATCAATTTTGTCAATTATCATTTTACAATTTTTATGTTTATATTCATACATGGCTTGTTTAGTATTAATTTTTTCCTTTGTTTTTTCTAAAGCGTCATTTAGTCTTAGAGATAATTCCATTAATTTATTTAAATTTTCTCTGTTTATTTGGGGTATCGTAAAATATAACAACTCTTTATTTGTGATATGCCAACAATCTGATATTTTTATCCAAAACCACCAATACAAACTAGAATTAAAAATTGCATTGGCTAAATGTAAGTTATCTTTTGTAAGTTTCATAATTTTATATTCATTTAAATTGTAGGGTTTTTTAATAAATGATTTTATCCAAAAAGTTGCTCTTTTATTTAGATATAACAAATTACTTTCATTTTTATTTTCCAATGAAATCAAATTAGTATTAAATCCCATTATTTTTGAAAGTAATTGTTTCTCCATTTCGTTTCCAACCTTACTATAAAACTCATCAAAATTATTTTCATTCGAAACTACATTATTATTTAAAAATAAATCCAATCTTTCTTTTTTATACCAATATTTATAATCTGAAGTGAAGATTTTATGGTTTTTATTTTTATTTTTACTAATAAATAAAATACTCAATTTTTGGTGTACTTTAATAAATAAACAGTCAGGTCTATCATTATAACTTAAAATATATTGATATTCGGCGTTAGTTTCTACAAAATTTCTTAATAATTTCATCCTTGCAGTTGAAACATAAGATAAGGGAATTATAAATCCCAATATACCAAAAGGTTTCAATAAGTTTATACTATTATGAACTACATCTGCATATGTATTACCATATCTCATTAGATTACTATAATTTGTTTTTGTTTTTTCAATATAGGGCGGATTGCCAACAATTAAATCAAATTTATCTTTAAACTTGAATTCAGAAATAAAATTATAGTTAGTTAAATTATTTTTTAATTTGTCATAAATATCCTCCAAATTTATTCCTTTACAAAAATAAATACATTTAAAAATTATTCTTATTTTGGAGATATAGGTTGAAAAGGAATCTAAATCATTTCCCTTTAAATTATCAATTATATTATTAACATTTAAGGGATTTATTTCATTTTTTATTTTTTTAATTAGGTTTAATTTTATGTGTAAAATTTGAAGTAAAAATGCTCCAGTTCCACAAGTAGGATCAAAGACAGAGATATTAGAAATAAAATCTACTATTTTATCAGATTTAGACTCTGATAGTTTTAAAATTTCACTAACAATCTTTTTAGGATGTAATGGTTCAAATTTTAAACTAAATTCTTTTGTAATTAGTTGATATATTGAATTATATAGTATAAAATCAGTTATATCCTCTGGAGTATAATAAACCCCCTTTTTCTTTCTTTCATTACTCATTTCATTAATTTTTTCTAATTCTTTTTGAAAATTAGTTTCATCAAGATTATGGGATAATAGTAAAAATATTAAATTAACATAAAAATTAGAATCTCCGTTTTTTTTATCTATTTCTTTAAGTAAATTAAGAATCTCTTTTTGGGACTTAAAACCATTTTCTTGTAAAAACTTTAGCTTTGTTTGAGTTTTTTCTGAATCTATATTTAAATATAAATTAGTAATCATCTTTTTATGATTTGAATTCAAATATGACTTAAGTTTACTCTCCTTAAAATTCATAATTTTATGAAAATCAAATTCCAACCATTTAGTAGTCCTATTTTCCATTTTTGTTTAGTTTTCCTTCAATATATTTCTCAATTTGTCTAGACAACATTAATCCTTCTTTTTTACAATATTCAACAAATCTATCATAAAGTGCTGAATTCATATATAATGTTACATTCTTTTTTTGAGTATCTTCCATTTTAACCCCCACATGATGTCAAATGTTATCAAATGTTCATAATATATAAACTTTATTGATGCTTTTCTAGTAACAACTAAATTGTTCTTATATATCACTTTTATTTAATAGTGTTCATTTAAGAAACCTTTAAATACAATCTCCTCAATAATCCACCTATGCTTATCGAATTCATCGCAGTAGGAGTTCTTGGAGGCTTAGTTAGAGCATTATACGGACTTCTAAAAGCAGTAAATGATGGAATTATTGTACATAAAGGTCATTTTCTCATAACTCTCATTATTTCAGCAGTAATTGGAGGTATTCTAGGCAGTGTATTTGATATGGATATAAGAGTAGCTGCCTTAGCAGGATATGTAGGAACTGATATTTTAGAAAATATATTCAAAGGGGCATTGCCTAAATCAATAGCACTAAAGAGAAAATGAATGAAATACTAATTGCAGCAGGATTTGGAATTGCAGGAGCAATAGTCAGAGTTCTAGTTACTTCACTAAAAACAGTTCAATTAAAGAAAAAAATAAGCTATGCAGGATTAGGTGTTTATATTACAGTAGTTTTAGCAGTAGGAGCCTTCTCAGGAATAATCCTAAGCTATGGAAAAGTAATAAGCTTCTTAGCAGGATATGCAGGACTAGACCTAATAGATGGATATTATAAAACATTCAAAAAGAAGAAAATAAAATTTAAATGAAAAAAAAAGATTTAATAAGATTATTTGTAGGTGTAATAGCAGCATTATTTATTCTATCTATATTAAATTTATATTTTTTTAACCAAAAGATTAGTGAATTAAAAGAAAAAAATACCGAATTGGAGAATTGGCAGGTTAATGATGAAAACTGTTATGATTATCTTTCCAATAATGAGAATTTAGTTATCCTACACGTAGATGATGAGAGAGAATTTTGTACAGAATTACTGAATGTTAAATAGAAATAGGTTCTCCCTTCTTATCAAAAATCTTCTTTCTAGTAAGGATCTTCTCTTCCCTAATATTTTTAGGTCTGCCTCTTGCTGACTTTCCAGGCTTAACCTCAGCATATAACTTATCTCTCAAAACATCTAAGATGATCTGCTGTACTGAAGTATAAGAATATTTCTGCATTTCAGCTTCTAACTTAGCTAAAATAGGTTCTGGAATTGATAACAATACACGTTTAGCCATTTTGATATGATATAAATATATATCTAAATATATCAAAAGATATACATATATTTAAAGCTTTCGGTTTCTTTATAGACGACAAAAATTTCCAGCGTACAAAAAACACCAAAAAAAGAATAAAAATTGAATTTCTGCTATTCTTCGCCCCCGAACCCCTCAGAATAGCACAAATTAAAGCCCCCGATTCGAAAATATAAAACACTAAAATACTAACCCTATACGCCCCCGATTCTTTAAAGATGTAAAACTAACTGTGTAAACTAAAACGCCCCCGATTCCTACGGAAATATAGTCTTGACTTCGTCAAGGATTGATAGTGCCTCTTTGTAATATAGTCTCGCTAACGCTCGGATTGATTGGAATGTAGCTACTCAAATATTACTCAACTTTTCCACTCTGAAAAAAATCTCCACTACGTTCCAATTTTTTACTGAGGGAAAAGTCTGCGTCATACCTCGATGGTTCACAGAGTGAAAATTTTACAGCTGTAAAATTTTCCTCGTTCACCTTCGAGCCTTCCTCCACGAATTTCATTCGTTCCGTCAGGTTCGGTTAACAAGCGTTTAACGGGAAATCAGGGAACCCAGCCCCTAATTTCCCCAAATTCAATTTTCCAACTCTATCGCAAATTTTTCCAGCTCTGAAAATGAGGGTTGCCTCATTTTCGAGGAAAAAATCTGCTCACGAGGGAAAATCGAACTTCGTTAAACGCAGATGTTATACGCAATATTACTCGAGAAAAAGTTTTTTAAGGAGAAGGGGCTTAGGACATATCTATTCTATCTGTCAATTCATCCACCATCAAACCATAGTTAAATCTAGATGTAATTTCTCTTCTTGTGTGACTTTCACTAAATGGAACTTCTATTGTTTGACCCGCATACCCTACGGTTGAGCATAATGTTCGCATCCAAGCAGCTACACAAACATTACTTCTGAACCCACCAAATAACATTTTATGTTCTTCAAGTTGTTCACCTAATGCCCAATATAATTTGTTCATAATTTCAGGTCCATTTTTACCTCGAAAGTCTGGAATTGGATAATATTGATAGCCCAATCTTATGACATCCATGAAGTAACCAAGATCGAATTCACCTGCAATTACTAATGGTTTATCCATCTCCAAACATAATCTTTGAGCCTCTCTGAAATTTTGAAAAATTCTAACTAATTGTTCTTCTCCTACATCCATTACTTTAGCATGACTGGGATGTACTAATACTACACCATCATATTTTTCTAATAATTCTCTAATCATAGAAGAGAGGAATACTTTTCTATTTTTAAATATTATGTAAGTCCTAAGCCCTTAATTCTCTTACGAGAAGGCACTTCGTGCTCGATGTAAAAAAACTTTTCCTCTGCGTCATACCTCGATGGTTCGCAGGAGTGAAAATTTCACAGCTGTGAAATTTTCCTCGCTCACCTTCGAGTCCTCCTCCACGAATTTCATTCGTTCCGTCGGATGCGTATAACAGGGCTTAAAAGGGAAATCGGAGCCTCAGCACTCCAATTTCCCAAAATTTTGATTTCCAGCTCTATCGCAAATTTTTCTAGCTCTGAAAATCTGGGTTGCCTAATTTTCGAGAGAAAAATTTGCTCACGAGGGAAATCAAAACTTCTTTTAAGCCCGATGTTAGTTACAATTAAATTTAAGTTTCTATACGGTAAAAAAAGGAATTCTCTAAAAAATAGAAGGGACAAGAAGGGTTAATTAATATAATAAATAGATGTAATCTTTTATTCTTCAACTTGATAAAAAACTGAATTGTTGGAAAGGGGGCAAGAAAACTCAATAAAGGTTAAACCTCATTTTTTATCTCCGCAACTTACACAACTCCCTGAACATGATGAACAACCAGATTCAGGCTTCATTTGTGATTTTATTATCCTAAAAAATAAAAAAATAAAAAAAACTCCAATTCCATAAAATAGTATCTCTTGTATCATCCTAATCCTAGCAATAATCCTCCTTGATATATAATAAATGCAACTATCCATCCCAATGCAAACAAATACACTGCTGTAAAAGCAGGCCATTTCCACGAATTAGTTTCTCTTTTGATTGTTGCAAGTACTACAAGACATGGTGTATATATTAATATCAATGCTAGGAATGCATAAGCTGAGAGCGGTGTAAAAATTTCTTGTAAAACAGGAATGAGTCCTTCTTCTCCAACACCATATAGAGTACCAAAACTTCCAACAATAACTTCTTTAGCAATAATACCAAAAAATAATGAAACAGATGTTTGCCAATTTCCAAAGCCCAATGGTTCAAATACTGGGGCAACAACTTTTCCAATCATCCCAACTGCGCTTGCTTCAGATCCATATTCTACGCCAAATGGTATGCTTGATAAAAACCATATTACAAGTACAGCACCAAAAATCACTGTTCCTGCTTTTATCATAAATAATTTTCCCCTTTCCCACATATGTATGAGGCTACCTTTTAAGGTAGGTAATCTATATGGCGGAAGTTCCATAACAAATGGGCTCGAAGTTCCTTTGAATAAAAATTTCTTGAATATCAGACCCATTATTACAGCCATAATAATCCCGAGTACATAAATTGAAAATATTATTTCTGCTTCATTTTTAACAAAAAAAGCAGCTGTAAAAAGCACATAAACCGGAAGCCTCGCTCCACATGACATCATTGGAGAAAGAAGCATAGTCATTATTCTGTCTTTTTTGCTTTCAAGTGTCCTTGTTGCCATGATTGATGGAACAGTACATCCAAATCCAAGTAAGAATGGAATGAATGCTTTCCCATGAAGCCCTATTTTATGCATGACTTTATCCATAATGAAAGCAGCCCTTGCCATATAGCCAGAGTCTTCCATCAAGGATATGATTAAAAACATTATCATTATTATGGGTACAAATACAAGTACTGAACCAACTCCACCAAAAATTCCATCTCCTACAAGAGATATAAACCATGCAGGTGCACCAATACTCCCTAAAAATCCCATTGAAAGTTCTGCAAGCGAGCCAATACTCCTATCTATCCAGTCAACTATCGGAGCTGAGACTGTAAAGGTTATCTGAAATAATAAATACATTGCCAACAGAAAAAGAGGAATTCCAAAAATTTTGCTTGTTACAACCTTATCAATATTTTCAGACCTAGTCATTTTATCAATAGATGGTTTTCTAACAGATTCCTTTAAGAGTCCTGCAATAAATCCATATCTAGCATCAGCTATAGCTGCATCAACATCTTCTCCAAAAATCTCATCCAAATGGTTTTGCATTTGTTTTGCTTTAAAGAGAACTTTCTTTCCATTCTTTAATTTTGATACTTTATCAATGATTTGCTTGTCTTTTTCAAGCAACTTTAAAGCAATCCAGTCTGGTTTTCTAACATCAATTTCTGACTTTATCATTTCAGTCATCTGTTCAAGATGTTCTTCAATCTCGTTGCCATACTTTAACTTATTAGTTGATTTTTTTTGATTGAATTGTATAATTGAATCAATAAGGGCTTTTTTCCCTGTTTCATCAATAGCTTCTATCATAACAACAGGTATTCCTAAAAGCTGAGACAATTTCTCAGAATCAATTTTTAATCCTTTCTTATTTGCATATTTATTCATATTAAGAGCGAGTATGACATTTGCTCCAAGTTCAATTAACTGAACTGTCAAATACAAATTCCGTTCTATGTTGGAAGCATCAATAATGTTGATAACTACATCTGGTTTTTCTTCAACAATATAATCTCTTGCAACTATCTCCTCAATAGAATAAGCTGTTAGGCTGTATGTTCCGGGAAGATCAATAACATCAATTTTTTTGCCTTTATGCTTAAATAATCCTTCTTTTTTCTCAACCGTCTTTCCAGGCCAGTTTCCTACATGCTGCTTCATACCTGTTAAATTGTTGAAAAGAGTAGTTTTTCCGCAATTTGGATTTCCTGCTAATGCTATTTTCATTCTTGTACCTCTTCAACTAATATTTTATTTGCTTGTCCTCTACCAATAACCAGCTTAGAATCTTTAACTGTGATAATTATCGGTCCAGAAATGTCGTTTTTTACTACTTTTATCTTTGTATTATCATATAATCCTAAGTCGCATAATCTCCTTTTTAATCCCATACCACAATCTACATAATGTACAGAGACTATCTCCCCTTCTTGAACCATAGCCAAGGGCATCATTCTAAAGCTACCTCGATTTTTTTTGCTTCATCTTTTCTAAGAGATAGAAAATAACCTTTAACTTTGATCTCTATTGGATCTCCCAATGGAGCAACTTTCTCCACTTTTATTTTGGCCCCTTTAACAACACCCATATCGAGTATCCTCTTATGTAGGCTTCCACTACCAGAGACTTTTATTATTCTACCTGTTTGTCCTTTTTTTACTTTATCTAATGTCATGTTCATAACTTTCACCCCATCATTATTATTATGTGGTATTCTTTTTCCCATAGGAGAAATTTTAGGATTATTAAGCAAAGAGTCAAGCTTTTCTATTGATTCATCTGAGAATGCATGTTCTAATTTATGGGCTTCTTTATGTACATTGTCAACATTATGTCCAAGAACATCTGTTAAAAAAACTTCAATAACTCTGTGCTTATGCATAATTTTTCTTGCTTCATTTCTGCCAAAGTCTGTCAAAAATATTTTTGAGTATCTGTCTGCAATGATATATCCTTCTTTAACTAGTCGTTTTACCATCGCTGAAACGCTTGGTCTGGAAATACTAAGTTTTTTTGCTATATCTATTGATTTGATTCCCTTATTATTGTTAATCTCAAATAATGAATAAATTGTCTGTAGGTAATTTTCAATTGTTATGTTCATAAATGTTAGGTGCGACTAACTTATATATAAACCTTTCGAAATGTTAGTTTAAACTAACAAATAAATACTTAATAGAAATTATAACTCATGAAGTTTTCTTGCCCTTTGATACTTTGTTTTGATGTATCGGCTTTGCCTCTTTTGATAAACACACTTCTTGCCCTTAATGTACTTCCTTGAAGGCTCACGGTGTTCGCTGGATTGGAGAGAATTCCCTAAAATATAGTCTCCCTTTGGTCGGATTGATTGGAAACTTAAATTTAACTCTGCGGACGCGGGTTTTCGGAACTTCGTAACCGAAAACGAAACTAACAGGGCTTAAAGGGTTCACTCCTCCTTCGCCAGGCTCAGTCGTCGTTCTCCCAAATCGTTCGTTCCGCTCGAGTCTCGATGGCTACGCCTTCGAGCCTCAGAGGTCACTCACGGCTTCCCTTAAGCCCGATGTTACCCAAAATAATTTTTAGGGGCTAGAAACGAGAAAAGGGGGCTTTGAGTATATGTCTGAAATTATATGAACTGTATTTATCTTGGAAGTTGTTCTGGTTTTTGTTGAACTATTTTCCTAGGCTCATCAACCATAAGAGTTAATTCACTCATCGCCCTTATATATACTATGTATTCTAAAGGCCAACTTTCTAATGTTCTTTTAGTGCCTGTTCTACCATTAAAATCAAAAGGCATACCAGTCATCTTAGAACCTTGTTGCCTCCAATAGTCATAGAGTTCTTCTGGAATTGCTATATGAAAATTTTGATAATTGGGTTGAGTTACATAATTCATTAAATTTCTGACATCTGCAGGCGAAAGGTCTCTTGCTGAAATTCTTCCTAATCCAGTTAAAATTCCTTCATCATCTCTTGGGGTTCTCATAATTTGTTCTAATCTTCTTACATGTTCCTCTCCCATTCCTGCTAGTTTTTCAACTGCAAGTTCATAAACCCTATCAACAAAAGTATCGTATCCTCCAAAGCAATCAAAAGCACTATGTTCAGGCATCATAATCGATATGAATATTATAGAACTTATAAATTTAATGTCAAAGCCCCTCAA
>Ga0257125_1002441_pt1 | contig 15192 bp, 1 predicted proteins | sample SI106_200metaG_FD_190183 | JGI IMG/M metagenome (GOLD analysis project Ga0257125, IMG submission 190183) | Marine microbial communities from Saanich Inlet, British Columbia, Canada - SI106_200 | ecosystem: Environmental > Aquatic > Marine > Inlet | place: Canada: British Columbia | collected...
GGTGATCCTAACGCTAGCAACAATACTAACACTAATACTAACACTAATACTAACACTAATACTAATACTGATACTAACAGTAATACTAACACTAACAGTAATACTAACACTAACAGTAATACTAACAACAACCAAGAATTTGACCCTATGCAACAATATGTCATAGGAGCTGTAAAAGGTTACTTAGAAATGCAAGGACTAACTAACATTTCTAACCTTGATGTAGCTATAGATGCGGAAGAAGATGAAGAGGCCGGTCCCGTTTCACTTAACATAACAGCCGATTCATATACTTTTGCTAGTGCCTCAGTTACAGGCCTAGATATAACATGGAGTTTTGATGAAACTGGTCAACTGACTACCCTTGATGATACGGGGATAGATACTCTTGGTATTTCAGCTATTAATGAAGAAAGTATCGAAATGTGGTTCCAGTATTCAGACCCTGATAATAATGATCAATATGCAAAGACTGCAGCTGAAGAGTTGCTTAAGCAAGTTGGTATCACGAATTATAATAATGTTACTGCTTCAGCTTCATTTGATGAAGACGGCAACGATAATATAACCATTGGCTTTGGTGGTCAGAATGTCGATTATGGAACAGAATCAATATATATTAACGAAATAAATCTTACTTTTTCTGACGATGGAAGTATAGATAGTAAAGAATTTACCCCAACTATTTCAACAACTGCGCTTGAAAATATTTTTAATGATGCCATTCTTGAAGTTTGGTATGAATATTCTGGCCCAGACAAACAAAGACAGAATGACCAGCAGGACGGTGGTTATTTTGAAGGAGACGAATCCCACCAAGAAACCCACGCTAATGTCTACACCTGGGAAGACTGGGAAGGAACTACTTGGACAGTTGTTGATAAAGACGTTGACGGCACCTGGAGTTCAACACAAACGGGTAGCAATGGTGATACACGTGTCAATAGTAGTACTTGGAATGATTCAACACAAACAAACACCTTTACTGAAGTATTTACAAGTGAAAGTAGAGGTATAAATTCGACGATGGTCGAAGAATCTGGTCCGAATGGTGCAACAAAGACTTATACTGGAACAGCCGATGGAATCGGATGGATGCCGCTGCATGAACTCTACACCAGTATAGATGTTGTTGAAACCTTAGACCAATACTGGAACACCATAAATATCACTGGAACTGCTGTCAATTCGGACAGTAAAACAGTGACATTTACTTATGCTAATAATGAATTATTGATTGACGGCGAGTCAATTCAAATGGATTTCGGTTTTGACGACCATTTTGCTAGTGACCAAACCAACGAGTGGGAATGGACAGACGACTGGAATAATACAATCTGGGCGGTTGTAGAGAAGGATGTAGACGGTGTATGGACTTCGACTGAAACTGCCTATGAAATGAATGATGATGGAAGTCGTGGTGATGCGACAGGAAATTCAAGAACTAGCTCTAGTTCTTGGAATGACACAACAAAAGTCAGCACCTGGAGCGTGCATGAAGTTAATACTGAAATGGGATTTGACTTTACTAGGGCTGAAACTTGGAATGAAGAGACTGGCCTTTCTAGTGAAACCATTACCGGCACATTCGATCAGATTGGTTGGTATTTCTTAGGTCAGACATACGATGGCATTAATGCCACAGTTGAGCGTGATGCCAATTGGAACGTAACAAACATTTCTGGTACCGTCCAAGATCCAGATATTTCAAGTGCAACCCTCGTGGTGACTTTTAGCAACAATGATATTTTGATTGATGGTGAATCTGTCAGTGATATGCAAAACAACCAGCCTCACTTCAAAGAGGGTGAGGCAAATGAATGGTCATGGACAGACTGGGAAGGCGTTACTTGGTTCGTTCGTGATGAAGAAATTGGTGGTGTATGGACTTCGACTGAAACAAGCTCAAACGGAGACGTACGTACGCATACCTCGAGCTGGGATGACGACACAGGCACATCAACAATGACGGAAACCTACGTCAGTAATGACGGTCAACAGAATTACACCAGAACTGAAGTTTGGAACGATGATGGAACCTCAAGCCAAACGATAACCGGCAAAACCAACCAACTCGGCTGGATGTGGCTGCCTCAGACTTATGATAATGTCTCTGTCACAATCGCACATACTTGGGAAGGAATGACGCTTAGTGGTTCTGATCTTTCCTCGGGCGCTGTATTTAGTTTAAATGAAAATGAAGAATTATTGATTGACGGTGAACCTGTTCAGTTCGGTGATGATATGGACTTTAACTTTAATGAGAGCCAAAATTGGGAAAGCTCTTGGGAATGGACAGACGGGGATGGCAAGATATGGGTGGTTACCGACTCCCAAGAAGGTGAAACCTGGACTTCCGAAGAAATCGCTTATACAGAAGATGGTGCTGGCGAACGAACAAAGACTGGCGATGAGCGCGTGCACTCATCTACCTGGAATGAAAGAACGCAGACCAGTATCTGGACCGATTCTGAAAAATCAGCAGATGGAAATACCGACTTTAAACGTGTCGAGACGCAGCGAGCTGACGGCTCTTCAACGGAAAAAATAACCGGAAAAATCGATAAATTTGGTAGCTATGATAGTGTTGATATAACCATAGAGCGAGATTCAGACTGGACTATTACCGAAGCAACTGGAACCGCAGACGGAAAAAATGTAACCTTTGATTCAGGCTCTGGAGATATCTTGATTGATGGCGTTGCTATCGCTAATTTCAAAGGCGATGGCGGGCACGCTAATGTTGAGACAAGCGAAAGCTCTTGGACATGGACAGACTGGGATGGCGTTACCTGGACCGTAACTGATAAACAGGAAGGCGACACTTGGACCTCCACAGAAAGAGGTGATAATGGTGACGTTCGTATCCATAAAAATACTTGGAGTGGTGACACAGAAACTTGGTCCGACACGTTCACCTCTGCCGATGGCTCTATCGACGTTACCCGAGTTGAAGTGAGAAACACTAACGGCTCGTCGACCGAAACAATCACCGGCAAAGATAACCACTTTGGTTGGTGGGATTTTCAAACTGCTTATACTGGTCTCGAAGTTGTTATTGAACGTGATTCAAACTGGAATATTACCTCTGTTAGTGGCAGCGCCGATGGCGACGTCACATTCGGTTTTGTCGATGGAGAGCTGACTATTGGCGGCGTAGCCTATCAGAGTGGCGGTGACGATCGTTCCAATCTTATGCAGGAAGCTTACGTTAATACTTGGGAATGGCAAGATGGCAATGGCGTCACCTGGACAGTTACCGATAAGCAGGATGGCGATACCTGGACCTCGACGGAGGAGGGTAGTAATGGCGATGTGCGCATTAATTCTTCTGCTTGGGACAGTGATGTCAACGACTATATTTATACCTCTTCATTCAAAAGCGGCACCGATAACCGGGACTATTCGATTCGCGAGACTTGGAATGAAGACGGCACTTCCTCAGAGACTACCAAGGGAGCGACCGACCAGATTAACTGGATTTATCTTGGGGAAATCTATACCGATGTAGAAGTCACCGTTGTGCGTGACAATAACTGGAATACTCAGAGCATTACTGGTAAGGGTACAGATACCAACGGAGTGACCGATGACTTTGGCTGGGATGCTGATACCTATCAGTTGAGTTTCGGTGGTGAAGCAATTCAAGACACTGGCAACTTCGGCGGCGGCGGCCAAGAGCAAGAAAGTTGGGAAAGCACTTGGGAGTGGACAGATTGGGAAGGCGTTCTTTGGAGTGTGGTCGAGTCACAAGTGGGAGATGTTTGGACATCTACAGAGACTGGTGATAATGGCGCCGTTCGAGTATTTAAATCAAGCTGGGATTCTATCAAACAGACATCTGTTTGGAGTGAGTCCTATGATGAGGATGGCTCTACTGATGCGAACGGAGAACATCTTGACTATACTCGAGTAGAAACCTACAACCCTAACGGCACCTCATCTGAAACAATCACGGGCAGCACAGACAATATTGCCTGGTATCCACTGCATGGCATTTATACCAATGTTAGTGTAACTATTGAACGCGATGCAAGCTGGGAAATCTATAAAGTCTCTGGCACCGGTACGGATACTGACGGAGTGACTGATGACTTTAGCTGGTCTAATAATCAGATAACTTTTGGCGACAGCGGTGTCGAAAACCCTGATGATTTCAAGGTAAACGAAGATCAGTACTGGGAAAACGATTCAGAATGGGAAGACTGGGACGGCACAGTTTGGGTGGTTAAAGAAATTCAGGACGGAGAAACTTGGTCTCGAACAGAAACCCAATATACAGATTCTTCTAAAGCTAACGCGACTGGTGCGGAGCGTTCTGAAACCAATGTCTGGAGTCACGCCGACCAGACCAACACTCGGACGATGACTGAGACTAATACAAATGGCGATAAAGTTAATGAAATATCTATCTGGGACGGTGATGCTGGAACTGAAACAAGAACTATTACCGGCACAACCGATCATATCGACTGGATGCCTCTTAACGGACCGAAAGAAGTTGCAGTCACTATAACCTACGATAGTACACACACTATCACCGCTGCCAGCGGTACGGTTGGCTCAGCATTATTGACTTATGTTGATGGTCAATTCCTCTTTGATGGCGCAGCATTGACGGTAGAGTGGACCGATTGGGATGGCACTGTATGGACAATGACACAGCAGGAAGCGGATGGCACTATGACCCGCACTGAAACTGCAACGTCAGGTCCGCAGGAAGGCGCTAAGCGTGTTGAAAGTCATACCTGGGATAATAACACTCAAACCCAAACAATGACTGAAATTTTCACCGATTCGAATGCAAATAGTAACGTTACTATCTCCAATGCTACAAGAGTTCAAAGTTTCACTGAAGGAGGTGGATCTACAGAAGTGATTACTGGTAGCACTAACCATATTGACTGGATGCAGTTAGGTGAAATCTACACCGATCTTAACCTTACCGTTACACGTGATGGGGACTGGAATGTAAAAAGTATTGAGGGTACGGGCACAAATGCAAATGGCGATACAAACATAGCAATTGGCTATAGTCCTAACGAGAATCAGTTGACAATCGGCGGTAATCTAGTGGCTGGGGATATTGGTCAGAGCTTTGAGAATTCATGGACATGGGAAGACGGCGACGGCACAACTTGGACGGTGGTTGACAAACAATCAGGCGATACTTGGACCTCTACTGAAACTGGCTCTAATGGTGATGTTCGAATCATGGAGTCCACTTGGGATGAAGCGAATAAGACTAATACTTGGTCGGAGAGCTTTAGTAACGCTGGTCGATCAGGTATAGAAGCCAAAGATATTATTAATTTTACAAAGACTGAAATCTTCAACGAAACTTCAGGAACTTCAACAATGAAGACTACCGGCACGTCCGATCATATTGGCTGGATGTATGTTGGTGAAATTTATACCAATATCGACGTCACCGAAACCCGTGACACTGACTGGAATACAGCCAGTCTCTCCGGAACGGCGACTAATGCAGCAGGTGAAACAGTGACTATCGGCTGGGACGATGGAATCACCGTTGATGGCGATATCTTGTCGACTCATGGGCCGGGTGATTTTTCCATGTCGGCTGACAATTTCCAGAATGAATGGACTTACTTCGACCACGATGGCATTGAATGGACCGTCGTAGAATCGGAGCAGGATGGAACTTGGATCTCAGAAGAAACCAATGAGTATGGCGATGTGCGAACTAACTCAAATTATTGGGATAACGATGCTCAACAATCGAAAAATGTTATCAAATACAAATCTGCTGATGGTGGTATTGACTATAAGATGACAGAGACCTGGGCTAATGATGGTTCATCAGTGATAACAGTTACTGGTGATACTGATCATATCGGCTGGGATTATGTTGGCGGAGTCTACACTGACATTGACGTCGTAATCACTCGAAACCAAAATTGGGAAATCCAAACAGTAACCGCCAGTGATGGAGCGTCAGCTGCAACAGCAAAAAATGAAGATGGTGTCAGCGTAACACTGTCATATGATCCAAATAACCCAAATGATCTTACCATTGATGGTGTGAGCATTTACCGGATGGGTGATGATTTCTACAAAGACTTCGATCAAAATATGATGGGTCAGCTTGATCAAATGCAAAGTGGTTCGTGGACATTCACTTTTACCAACGACCAAGGTGAAGAAATATCTGTGGAAGAAGAAGTAATAATCACAGATATTGTCACTCTTACAACTGATGAACTTGATATCAGTGTGGTGTTCGATATAAGCGCAGTAGATGCGTGGGATCAAGGAGGTCAAGTAGGGAGCCCCCCTCTCCCTGAAGTAATATCAAGTAGCGGCACAGATGGTGTAACCGGGTTTGACTACAGCTCAATAGAAAACTGGTATGGGGGATTGTGGTCAGATGAGAGTATCGATTTCGATAATATTACTGAAGCAGAAGAGTCTAGCCTTGTTGAAGATGGTGTTGAAGCATATTTAGTTTCAAATGGCGTTAGCACAACTGATCTTTCCGTGACTTTCGATATATCTGATACCTTTACAACCAAGGAAACTAACACAGTTAATGGGGGAATATTCCTGAGAACTCGTACCGAGGGCCTCGACGATAACGGCGAGCACTTCGAAACCGAACGCGAAGAAAACTTCACCAATTCAGATGCTTTAGATGCTAACACTCCGTACAGGTGGACCGAAAGGGTCCGCACTTTTGAGGACAGTGAGTATGGCTTTAAAGAAATCAGTGCTGAAACCTCTTCTTTTGGAGAAGATTTTGTACAAACCGTGAACTATGCTCCAGATGGCACGGCAACAATGGTCGCAGAAGGCACCAAAGCTATGGGTCCAGGTATGTTAATGAGCAACATAACTGTTACCTCTGTCTTGGAAGATGGTTGGAAGTATTCGGATATGTATGGTACCGGCGTTATCGTGGCTCCAGAAGGTTCTCAAATGGAAGCTTTGAACGGTAAAACCGCTGTCATTACTTCCAGTGGTACCGACCAATGGGGTGGACCTCTGATTAAGCTGACTGTTGAAATGTCCGAGGGTGTATTTCAAGAGTTTGATATGTTTGATGAGGGCGCAGACCGTCAGGCCCAAATGCATAATGAGGGCAACCCACTCGACAGATACATTATTCAAGACACAGAGGGCTTTGCAGGTTCTAAGAACTATACCTGGGATCAAACAAGTTTTGATAACACAACAGTTAAGGGAACAACCACATTCACAGGTGAAAACTCGAAGCAGACACAAACAGTTAACGTGACCGAAGTTCGCACCACTGATGATGCTGGTTTGCTTAATAAAATTGTGCAAACAGTCACAAGTACTAAAGGCGATACTGGCGAAAGCTACATAAGAACCTATACCCTCAACGAACGTTTTGATGTCGAGATTGAGCTAACTGGTACTAAAGTGCTCCGTGGAGAAACCTATAAAAACATCGACATGGACACAGAGATTACCCCGAATGGAGACGTCAGGATTGAGGGAACTGGTAATAAGCTTGATGGAACCAATGTCGATTTCTTTAAAGGTCATCATGACCAAAGTATGGAAATTGTCTCTATGAATAGAGATGGTACGATGCACAAACTGACTGAAGAAGATCAAGATTCTGGCGGTGGCCCCAATCAAGGACCAATTAACGAACTTCAACAGTGGCAATACACTGACCATAATGGTGAACTTTGGACCGTAATAGATAAATTCGATGGTGAGACCAGAGTCAGCACAGAGACAAATACTGTCTCTGGTGACACCCGCTCAATTAAAGACACGTGGTCAAATGACGGCAGCTATACCTTTGAGATGAGTGAGACAATAGATGGTTCAGTATACGTTGAGACACGCTCTGGAACGCCTGGATTTAATAGCACTTCTAACAAATACGAGGAAGTTGAAACAGTCGTCATCACCGAAGACGGTGTGACTATTGAGAGTTACACTCAAACAATAGCTTTCAATGAAGACTACTCTGCCACCCGCACACTTGTGGGAACGCTAGAGTTTATGGGTGAAACCTACACTAGTGCCAATGTAGTTGTTGAACAAGATCAGAACTGGCAGGCAACTTCTGTATCGGGTACTGCCAAAAATAGCTCTGATCAAACCGCAACCATCACTATGGACGGCACCCATCCTTGGGGTGACCCAAAACTGGTCTTTACTGTTGACGGCATTGCAACTGCCGACACTAGAACTGTGATTGGTAACAAAGCTGCCGATAACGACGATCCAGTGGCTACTAGTGATGCGGAAACTATTAATGAAAACCAAGCTGTCATTATTGATGTTCTTGATAACGATACCGATGCTAACGACGATAATCTATCAATTAAGTCAATCGGTGATGCCTCTTATGGTGAGGTTAATCTTGCCAGTGGTTCATTAATTTATACCCCTAATTTCGGTTATTCCGGAGCTGATGAGTTCACTTACACGGTGACTGACGGCAAGGGAGGTACAGACCAGGGAACTGTCAGCATTACTGTCACTGGTGTCAACTCCGATGCAGTAGCTGTCGATGACAGCTTCACGTTCATCCAAGGCAGCGGTACTGCAGTTCTGGATGTTCTTGCCAACGATACCGACGCAGATAGTGACGAACTGAGTCTTTATGGCGTTTTCCCGAGTTTTCCACCAACTAAAACAGCTGAATCTGGCAAGGTTTCTGTGTTTGGCGGGATTGTAAATTATTCTCCTGTTAATGACGATTTTTATGGTCAGGATACATTTGTTTATTATGTAACAGATGGAGCTAAAGATGAAAATGGTGACATCATCTATGACGAAGGACAAGTAACTATAAATTATCAGGCATTAAATAATGCCCCGGTTGCCGTTGCTGATACTCTTACGTTAGAGGAAGATATTGATTCAATTCGGGTTGATGTACTGGCCAATGACACCGACGCAGACGGCGACGTGTTGACGATTGACTCCTTCACCAATCCGAGCGACGGTACGGCGACATTGATGGGAGGAGCGTTGTTCTATAGCCCTGATGAAAATTTCTCTGGCACCGACAGCATGACATACACAGTTGTTGACTCATCAGGTGCCTCAGCCACTCAGACTGTCACCTTGACTATTACAGGTTCTAATGACGCCCCTGTCACCGTTACTGATGTTTTAAATGTTGAGGAAGGTTCAAGTGATGGTATAACGACCAACTTGCTTTCCAACGACTACGACCGTGAGGATGATGCCTTTACTCTTACCTCTGTTGGTACAGCTACAAACGGCACAGTAGTTAAGAACAATGATGGAACGGTTACCTATACCCCGGGAAAGAATGAAGATGGCACGAACTATACCGGTGCTGACGAGTTCACTTATGTGGTTACGGATGCAAATGGCGCTCAAGCGACTGGAACTGTTTCAGTTACCGTTAGTGTAATTAATAACGCTCCTGAAACCACTACAGATACTTCTACTGTTGCAGAAGATTCGAGCAGCAATAGAATTTCTGTACTTAATAACGATACTGACCCTGAAGACGATACGCTAAGCCTTGATTCAGTGGGTACTGCAAGCTATGGTACTGTAACCATTGCGAACAATGTCGCTCTTTACACGCCTGAAGCAAATTATTCAGGATCGGATAGCTTTAGTTACTGGGCAACTGACGGAGAAGGTGGCTCAACAAGAGGCGAAGTAAGTATTACGGTTACTGCCTCCAATGACGCACCAACAGCAGTTAATGACACTTTGGGTACTATATCGGGAACCAGGCCCACCACACTCGATTTATTGGCAAATGACACTGACCCTGATGATGGAGACACTCTTACGATTTCCGATGTTGGTGAGGCAACCTACGGCAATGTAACTATCAGTGGTGGCTCTGTCCGCTTTAATGCTACTAGAGGCTCAACAGGTGAATCAGATAGCTTTACCTATACAATCACTGATGAGGATGGCGAGACATCCACCGCTACAGTGAACTTTACTATTTCCTCTAACACTAATCCTAATGCTATCAATGACAAGGTGACATATGTTGAAGATGCTGATGCTGCAGAGATTGAGGTTTTAGATAACGATACTGATTCGGATGGAGATTCGGTAACAGTATTGTCAATCAATACTGATCCTGAATATGGTACTGCAGAGATATCGAATGGTAAATTATTTTATGCACCCGACAGCAATTACAATGGCACTGATAGCTTAACCTACATTGTTAAAGATGGAAATGGAGGTCGAGACGAAGCAACCGTGGCAATTACCATAACTGCTGTTAACGATGCGCCGAGTGTTGTAGGTGACACATTAACGGTTGATGCCGGGTCTTCTTCTAATGTCGTTAGCGTAATTGACAATGACAGCGACGTAGATGGCGATGATTTATCAATCTCTAGTATTACGGATGCCCTGCATGGTACTGCATCACTTACTGATGGCGTTTTGACTTATACGCCGGAGGCTGACTATACCGGTTCGGATAGCTTTACCTATAAATTGAGCGACGGAACTACGGAATCTACCGGAACCGTGAATATTACCGTTAGCGCTGGAAATACCTTGCCAACGGTTGTTGCTGACACTGGAACAGTTACTGAAGACTCCAAGAACAATGTGATTGATGTACTTGCTAATGATACTGATGCTGATAGCGATACCTTAAGTGTTGCTAGTGTTACCCAGGGTGAGAATGGTACTGTTCAACTGTCTAGCGGTTCAGTATTCTATACTCCTGATGCTGACTTTGCGGGTACAGATAACTTTGCATATACCGCAAACGATGGTAATGGTGGTATCAGTTCAGGAAGAGTGGTTATAACAGTTACTGCAGTAGATGATGATCCTACTGCGGTGAATGATACACTTGACTCTGTGGAAGTAGGTTCAGGCAAAATCGAGGTTGACTTGATTTCGAACGACACCGATGTTGACGGAGATACCATCAGCATAACATCAGTAGGAGATGCGCTTTACGGAACCACTACTTTTGCAGCAGGCTCTATCTACTACCAGCCAGGAGATTCAGTCCAATCTGATGTCTTTAGCTATACTCTTACAGACGCGAATGGTGATACAGCAACAGGTTATGCAAGTGTTGATGTGATAGCTGCCAACAATACACCGACCGGTGCGGTAACAATCACAGGCGGTACACAACCTTACCAAGCACTGACCGTTAGTAATACTTTGGCAGATGCTGATGGTATAGCTGGTGATTTCAGTTATCAGTGGTATGTTGACGGCACCGCAATGCCTGGCGAAACTGCTACTACTTATACCGTAGCTCTTGAGGATGTTGGTAATACCTATAGTGTTAAAGCTTCTTATACAGACGATGTCGGTAACGCTGAATCTAAAACAAGTGATGCTACTGATGCAGTCACCCAACTGGACCAACCGTTCTCTTTTGTGGCAAGCGATGTTGCTGAAGACGGTACACTGACACTGACACTTAAGGCGGATGTTGAAGCCATTTATAGTCGAAGCGACATCACCGTCTTAACCGGTGCTGACTTGAATCTGGATATTGATTGGGATAAGTTTTCTACCCTTGCTGATAGTGATGAGAAATATAGTATTACAACATTAGCTGAAAAGATAATAGTGTTGGATTCTTCCTCAACATCCTCCGAAGTTACTTTTGACACTTTAACACTCGCATCATTGCGCTTGAGTCCTCCGTTACTAACCTTAGTCGACACAGACGAAAGTACGACTAGTGTAGGCACTACTGATGATTTACTTACAGTGACCTTGAAGCCAGTCGACCCAACTGAAAAAGTTTCCATATCGCTGAGTGGCACAATTGAGGCTAATCAAGGTCAAGTTAGCTTTAGCCAGTATGATGCTACCACGAGTAATATCACCGGAGTAGCAGCTAATAGTGATCCGGTAGGCAGTGTAACCGTTAGCGGTACAGTTGCGGTTGATGAAGTGCTTACTGCCTCTCATTCAATAACAGACGCGGATGGTATGCGGGCTGTTTCTTATCAATGGCTGAGAGACGGCGTAGCAATTGATAGTGCTACTGATGCAACCTATACAATTACTACGACTGATATCAATGCTGCAATCAGTGTGAAAGCGTCTTATACCGATGGCGGTAATACTGCGGAGACAGTAACAAGCAGTAGTAGCACTGTTACTCAGTCTGCCACTAATAAGCCGTTCATGTTTTCTTCAGAGCTGATTACGGCTAGTGACGCATCTATCGAACTCTACGGCGCTGATTATTCATCAGAGGCAAATGAAACAATTGTTAAATTAACGCTCAGTGGTGACATTACTAATTTTGATGATGCAAATGGTGCTTTATACACCTCAGTTACTGGAGCTGAACTTGATATTTCAATGGATTGGGATAAATTCGAATCCATTGTGTACGATGATGACAGCACCGAAACATTTGAAATCAATAAAGATTATGAAGGTAAGCTCTTCCTAGGATCAGTAACCAATGATGACGGTGAATTTAGCAAGATTGTTTTTTCCTCGCTGAATACTTCGACAAAACCAGTATTGACACTTATAGATAGTGTTACATCAACTGGCAGAGGGGAGACAGATCGTCCGACTGAAGTAGATTTGGCAACGATTTACCTGAATCCTATTGATACCGTTGATGACGTTGAAATAACTTACGGTGGTATTGTCTCAGCTAACCAGGGTGATGATTCATTTACCCAGCTAAGTCATAGTCTTGAGATAGTTACTAAAACTTACGATGCAATTATTTCAACCGCTGCTACTGATACAACAATAACCAAGTTGACTGGTACTTCCATCAACCTCTGGAATGATGGTGCTGATACCGGCACATCGGTTGTTGTAGATGGTGGTGAGATATCCATCGACAACACAGTAGCCTTCGATGCCGTCAAGCTTGCAGCAACCGATGCTTATAACTTCGATATCAATATCTCTGATGCGATTGATGTACTCAGACATATTGTTGACTTGGAGGCACTGACAGCTAACACTGCTGGCTACCATGCGGCAGATGTTGATAATGATGGCACAATAAATATCTCTGACGCCATCGATATCTTAAGGCACGTGGTTGAGCTCGATACCATTGACACTTTCGATATTATTGATAGTGCTGGAGCGATAGTCACTCAGCTAGATGCTGACGCTACGGGCGAAGCCCCAACCTGGACACTGGTTGCCAATGGTAATGTGGATATGAGTGGTAGCGGGTTTACCGATGCTTATGTTGTGACTAGTGACCTTGTATAGTGCTGTAAATCTATAGCCTTTAGAAAAGAAAGGCTGCTTACCAACAAAACAAAAACCCGGGCTTGTCCCGGGTTTTTTATTGGAAAACATAACGCCTAAAAGTTTAATTTGATTGACTTATATTTGATAAAACTTATGGTATTATTAAGAGTACAATTGAACCATGTTTATGTTAAATTTTTATATATAAATTACATGCTAACAAAACGAACTAAGGATAGAAAATGACCAAAAATATTAAAGAAGAAAAAACACCAAAAGTAAATATCGATGGTACTGAATACGATTTAGATCAGCTATCTGTCAAAGCCAAAAATATGATTGGTTTTGTACAAAGATTAGATACAGAGGCTGCTGAAACGCGCTTCCAGCTTGATAAGGCCGGTTTGGCTCGCAAACAAGCCTTGCTTGATTTAAAAGAAGAAGTGAGCCAATAAATTAATAATAAAGACGTAAAGTAAGTTCTGAAAATAGGATAAGGTTATGGCAATTATAATAGGCACAATTGATAACGATATTATAGCAAGCCCGACAAGTGATAATAATATTGATGGCGGTGCCGGTGTCAACGAAGTCCAATATCAAGGCTCTGAATACGACTATATCGTTAGCCGTCAAACCGATGGCTCGGTTACGGTTACTGCTATTGTAGGCACCCCTTACGAGACTGATGGCACCGACACCCTAACCAACATCCACACCATTCGATTCTTAGATGGTAATACCACCCGTATTATTGATGATGTTGCCAATGTAGAGTCTAGTACCAATCAAGTGATTGACTTTGGTGAGTCTGTCACTGGTCAAATCTACCAAGGTGATAATGACTATTACCAACTCCAGGGTGGTGATGCTAATCAGGCTGTTCATGTCGTTTTCTCTGCTGGTAGTTCTTCTTACTTCAATACCGATGGCCTATCACTTAATGGGTACAGTGAGTATCCAGATTATTTAGGATCATTCACCCTCGATGCGAGTGGCAACCAAACACTTTATATCTCTAACACCAACTTATCACTTAACGACGTCCGTAGTTATAACTACACGGTCATGCGTGATCTTACCGGTGCTACTGATGGAGCCGATACACTAGCCACAGGTGCTACGGCAGAGTATGTGGACGCCGGTGCAGGCGATGACACCATCACCGGTAGTGATCGCAGTGAATACATCATCGGCGGTACTGGCACGGATATCATCAATGCCGGCAAGGGTGATGACGTAATCCTCGGTGATGACGCTAAAGACACTAATAATAATCAAAGTATTTACAGCAAAGACAGCGAGCAGGACGATCATGATGTTGCCATCTTTAGTGGCAAGTTTTCCGATTATATAATTAATAATTCCTCTTCAAATGAGGATTACTATATAGATGGTAATTGGTGGAGTGTTACTGGTGCAGACGGCACAGACTATGTGAATGGTATTGAGATCCTGCGCTTTGATGACCTTGACTATATCATTGATGATTACGATACCTTCGAAGGCGCCGATGCTGCTGGCAGACCAAGCTATGCGGTGATGGGCGATCAAATCGAGGGTCGCTTAAGTTATGGTTATGACGAGGACTGGATTGCCTTTGACTTTGGCCGTAATGTGGTCAATAAAGACACCACACTTAAATTGACACTTGACTTTACACCGACATCGGGCACCCTATACAAAGAATTCTATATTGTTAATGCCACTGGCTTTAAACTGCAGTTTACTGATTTAAGTGATGACACGACAAAGCAGAAGATAGACCTAAGTAGCAGCAACGGGACGTTTGAGTACAAGCTCCAGGGGATCCAGTGGGGCGAGAATGCTGAGGGCGGTAATTTTGGCGGCGGTCAGGCATTCCTGGTGGTTGACAGTAATGATAGGTATGCATATCCCCCACAGATTTTTTACACTAATCCAGACGCAGGCAACTACACCATCTCCATCAACCGCTACCGTGAAGGTACAGCCGGCGATGATGTACTCAGTACCAGTGGTGCCACCGAA
>Ga0257125_1002447_pt1 | contig 15180 bp, 13 predicted proteins | sample SI106_200metaG_FD_190183 | JGI IMG/M metagenome (GOLD analysis project Ga0257125, IMG submission 190183) | Marine microbial communities from Saanich Inlet, British Columbia, Canada - SI106_200 | ecosystem: Environmental > Aquatic > Marine > Inlet | place: Canada: British Columbia | collected...
TGAATTAACTACGGTTATCCTTAGATGACCTTGAATGCCCAATGGCATTCATAGTGTCAGTCCTGCGTTCGTCCGCCTTGCAGCTCACCCCATTCAGCCTTACTGAGACGGTCAAAACAATGTTGTCTGAGTACTAGCAGGTGCCAAAAATAGAATTTTCTCATAAACTGAGCAGGGAGATTCTGAAAAATTCTGGGGCCAAGTTTGGAATCATAGTCTCATTCACCGTAATTCAGATAGAAAATCAGAATTCATAGTAAATTATCAGCTGATAAGGTGTGCCGAGGCTTGAAAACTACAGTGACTCGAGCGCATTGGTGAGCGTGTTTCGTGTGTTGTCAATAAAGCGGGCAGACCATAGGGAAGATGGTACAATCTGCTCGGGAAAGGCGATATGCCCCTTTTGAATCAGTTGGTAGATGGGTATCCACATCCCGTCCACTCGGATACTCATCTCCGGGTTGAGCCGGTAATGGCCACGCATGGTCCGTTTAAACAACTTGCGGTTATAGTGCCCATCCCGTTCGCACTCATTTTTGGAGAGGATGCTGGAGATATAACTGCGCGCTTTGCGCCGCTCCGGCAGTACGCTGTTGGGAAACTGCTCTACAAGCTCAACAAAATCACCGCTCTCAAATCCTGTCTTCTCTGCCCGAAGTAGACCCATGCGGCCAACCTTTTCACCGAATAGTGAGTAGTATAGAGAGATCATCAAGTTGAGCATAAAAAACTCCATCAGATGGTTGTCGATGCGGATCATCCGCCCCTCCACCTGGATATCAACGGAGGCGGATTGTAGTAGTGGATAGATCAAGGCCAATTTTTGTCGCCTGTAGCGTTCATCGATGGTTGTCTGGTAGAGGGCAATCTGTAGCGGGTTTAGCCCTGCGTTGTTGGTCAGCTCACGGTTGGCGCCGAGTTCGATCAGTGACGCAGCCAGTGTGCTGTTTCCCACCAGCGTTGCTATCATCAATGGAGTCAGGTTGTAGCGGTCGCGGTAATCGGTTCCATACTTGTCGCACAGCCGCAGTGCCCCGTTGGGGTTTTTTAGGTCAAACACCATATAGTGGTTTCTGATCAGCTGTTTGATCGATTTTTCCTTGTTACGGACAGGAGCAAAGTTCTCATTCAGCAGCTGGTTCTTGTACCCCTGGTGCTGATGGAGCATGGCGTATTCAAACAGGGTGATGTTCTTCTTCTTGTTTTTCTGTTTGAGGATAGACTCCAGTAATGCGTCGGCACTTTCTCTGCCCATCGGCTCCCAGGGTACCGTCTGCTGTTTGAGAATCTGCTGACGAATCTCCTCTGCCTGCTCCTGCTTTCCCTGCTGCTCCAGACGGGCTGCCTCTCGCTGCCACTCCTCATGGCTTGATTTCTGTTGCTCGAGAGTGAGCCCACTCTGGTCAATCTCCATCTTCAACAGCTCAAAGATTCGCTGTCTGGGTTCTGACTCAATCCAGAAGAGATTCTCAACCGCGCGGGTGATGGCAACATAGAGGGCGTTGATGTGGAATTTGTAGATCTCCAGCGACTTGTCCCGTTTGTCTTTGGCGCGTCGGTACGCCAGATCACCGCTCAGATTCTCTGCGCTGACCCCGTTGGTGATCTCACGAAACCGTTTCTGTTCACCAGAGATAAAGTTGTAGAGGATGATGTTGGGGTACTCCAGCCCCTTTGCCTCCTGGATGGAGAAGACCAGCGGAGTATGGAACCGTTGACGGGCGCTCGCCTTGTCGCCCTCATGCATCACAATAACCGCGAACTGTGTGGAGTGGCTGATCTTGCGATCCAGCTCCTGAACCAGCTTCTCCTCCTCGGTCAGTAGTTGAACGCTGCCCTGTTTACTGCTGTTGCTATCCACCAGATAGTTGCTTTCGCGATCAATTGAACCGAAGCGGCTCTGCTTGATCTGCAAAATACGGTTGGCAATGGCTGTGACTTCGGGGGTGTTACGGTAGTTGGTGTGGAGAATCTGTAGCAGATCGACTGGGGACTCCCCGCTCTGCTGGCGGTAGAAGTGGCTCTTGAGGGTAGACCAGGAGAAAAAGTTGGGGTGGACAATCTGGTTGGAGTCTCCGCAGAGAAAGAAGTCGTGTGGATTGTGCAGTGACTGGATGATGAGTTGTAGTTGAACCGTGGTGAGGTCCTGTACCTCATCAATCACTACAAAGTCATAACGGGGTTCTACCTTCTGGAGCCACTCATAGCTGATGATGTTGGTATCAAACAGCCCATTCTCATCCAGAAAGCGGAGGTACTTCTCAAACAGGGTGTAGAGCGCCTCCCGCTCCTCCTGGTTGAAGATAGACTGCTTGATACCCAGGGCCAGATAATCTGCACGCACCAGCCAGGCGCTATCGGCAGAGCTGGTCAGCACCCCCTTGAACTCCTCAAAAACCTGATAGGGGTCATTGAGTGAGCGTGCTACCTTCTGACGAGAGAACCAGTCGATGAAGTCTCGTTGTATCACCTCTCGCCCAGCGGGTACCTCAATGGTCTCCAGATACTCCTCAAAAGAGAGAAAATCGATCTGTTGATCCCCGTTCTGGTACTGGTTGGCGTAGTAGAGGTCGCGGGCATGACGGGTGAGGTATGGGGAACGTGTCAGATAGAGAATATCCCCAACGGTCTCCTTCATCTTCTCAAGGGTGAGTGCCGTCTTTCCACTACCGGCAGAGCCGATCAGAATCAGTGGAGCAGGGAGCTGATAAATCTCCTGTTGGGCTTGATCAAAAGAGATGATCTTGTCGAGAATATTGAACTGCGGTTGATCGGGGTTGATGTAGGTTAAGGGGGCAAATTCCACGTCACCGACAGAGGTAATGGTCGGAATTTTGTCCTCATCAATCGTGACTCCTCGTTGTAAAAAACGGGACTTCTCATAGTTGTGTTGTGGAAGGTACTCCAGAACCAGTAGATAGCGCTCATCCCTCTGCTGGTAGAGTGAGAACAGTAGTCGGTTGCTGCGGTCCAGCTTTGCACGATAGAGGTTATCACCAATCTTCTTGACTTCGGCCGATTTGAAATCGCCCTGTTGCAGATAGCTGGAGAGCTTCTTAAAGCCGGGGATCTTGCTGCTGTTCAGTTCGTTATAGAGGAGGATTTTCATGGATAGGTCAATAGGCCATTGAAATGGTTTCTGAATTTCATTATAGAGAGTTTGAATTTAGAGTGCGTATTCCGGTTCATCGTGAACACCCTTCTCCCCAACGCATTGGAGAGTGGGTTTTTTACCCCAAGTGTTCACCACCTGTCAAATCACTGAGCCTTTTTCTCATCGACTCACCCTTCAGGGGGAGGTGATGGGCGTTGTGCATCAGGCGGTCCAGAATGGCATCTGCGAGAGTGTTACCGGGAAATGCGCAGTGCATTTTGGTCTTCACTTTGAACCTACCCCCAATCGTTGGACAGAAAACGGGGGAAAATAAGACAATTTCCTGTGTTGTTTTTATGTGATTTCTTGAGGAAAAAATCACTCTGTTAGTATCAGTTGTAGTGCTGTTTTTTGTCAAGGATTTTCTCATAAATTTACCCTGACGGAGTGCGGTTAAAGGGTGGTCAAGTGTGGCAAATCTGTGGGCAATATCGAGCCTGCGAGATTTGTCCATGGATTTTCCACACGGTTTTGCGTCAGCAAAATGTCCATGCTTTATCCACACGGAGTACAGCCGCGATGAGTTTAATCTACCCGTGTTGCCTCCTAAATTAACCATAATGCACCTCGGCAGGTGTGGCGTAATCCAAGGCTTGATGAGGTCGCCTATGGTTGTACTCATCGAAGTAGTTGGCAAGGCCGTCACGGAGCTCTGAGACGCTCTGGTAGTCGTTTGAATAGATGTTCTCATACTTCACACTACGCCATACACGTTCAATGAAGACGTTATCCAATGCCCTGCCTCGACCATCCATACTGATCAAGATTTGACGCTCCAATAAAGGTTGAGTGAAGTGCTCACTGGTATACTGGCTACCCTGATCCGTGTTGAAAATTACAGGCTCCCCATGTTCAAGCGCATCCGTTAATGCATCCAAACAGAAGATGTAATCCATCGTGTTTGAAAGTGTCCATGAGAGCACAAACCTGCTATGCCAATCTACCACAGCCGCTAGGTACATATACCCATAAGGCATTGGAATGTATGTAAAGTCAGTGGACCACACAAGGTTTGGATTATCGATCTTCATCCCTCTTAGAAGGTATGGATAAACTTTATGTTGAGGGTGAGGTTTGCTGGTGTGTGGTCCTGGCACGGTAGCTTGCAGCCCCATGATTCTCATCAATCTGGCGATTCTTTTTTCATTCACGGGATATCCCTGTCGTACCATCCATGCGGTCATCTTTGGATAGCCGTAGTATGAATGATTCAGGTATCTCTCATCAATGATACGCATGTATTCTAGGTTCTCTGGACTCTCTCCAGTGGACTCGTAGTAGTAGCTACTGCGACCCACACTAAGCAGTTCACACTGGGCAGTGATGGAAAGGTTGTGATCTGGTTGAATCATCATTTTTCTCTCAAAAACTGATTTCAGATGACTTTTTTTTTAGCCAATCTAGCTGCACTTTGAGCCTGCCTATCTCTTCAAACAGAGGTGCCGTGATCTCATCTTCGCTCTTGGTTTTTTTCTTAGAGGGGTGAGTGAAGATCAACGGTAGCTCTTCTATTGCTTGTCGCTTCCATGTACTAATCTGCGCCGGAGCAATCTGGAATTGAGAGGCTAATTCATTGCTGGTCTTCTCGCCTTTAAGGGCTGCTAAGACTACTTTTGTTTTGAACTCAGGGGTGTGTCTCTTACGTTTTGCGGCCATTTTTTATGCTCCTATTTTAAGGTGAATTATGCACAAAAAATTGTCTTAAGTTGCTGTCCTAAAATTGGGGGTAACTTCAGACAACCTACTCCAACTTCATCAGCCAGACCATGAATATTCTCAAGCCAAAGCGTACCTTAATGAGAGTGTACCCGGTATTCCACTTTATCCCCGGAGAACCCGATGCAGAAACAGCGTTACGGCGTGATGGTAAAATGCACCTATTAAATACGACCCCCAATAGTGAAAATGCCAACACCATGTTCGACTTGGCGCTCCACTCCAGTCACGACATCCGACTCTACCGGATCGGTATTGCAACACACGCCTATGTAGACACCTGGGCACACCAGAATTTTGTTGGCTGGTATGACTACTTCAATAATATCGGCATAGATCCTAAACCTGATATCGGTCATGCCGATGCAGAGCACCATCCCGACTATGTCAGCCATCGCTGGATTGACAGTCGACTGGTTCAAGAGGAGATCAGCAACCGTGACCGCTTTCTCTCTGCCGCACAGACTCTCTTCTTCAAGTATTGCTCCTATCAGAAAAGTTCTGGTGGACCGGACCACACCACTCATTGGGGTACGCTAGAAAAACAACTGGTTAAACTGATGGGACCCACCTATACCGGAAGCAAAAATCGCTATCAAAAAGCGCGACTGGCACGTTACAAGGCACAAATCTCCTGGTTGGAAGCGTTTGATGAGCGCACCTGGTTTGATGCTGCAATAGAGACAGAGGTGAATGGTCTGCCCGACACACACCAAGGGCTCACCAGTAAGTTCACCTTATTTAAAGATGACTTCTTCTGGAGAGAAGATCAAACGCCCGACACTACTGACTGGTATAAATTCCAAGAGGCGGTGAAAGAGCATGAAAGCGACACTCTGCAGGTTCTTTCTAAGACCTATCAGAGTATTGGTATCAAGCTCCCGAAATCATAGCTTGTTCACACAACTCGTAACCCAAAAAAAAGAATGGAGTAGAAGTTATGTTCAACATCTCTCAACCAAGTGGCCACAAACCGTCTCTTTATAACACCGAGTGCTATAACAACACCCTACAACGATACACTGCAACTACTCTCTTGCTCTTGCTCTTACTTTCGCTGTTAGGCTCCATAGCTACTGCATCTACTGACGACTCAATCTACCGTTGCGGCAGCTCCGCAACAGAGCAGCCCCAGAAACAGCCACTGTGGATCAGTCGCTGCTATGATGGCAAGGTGACGCTGGAAAATTTTGACTCAATCCACAGCATTGAAGCACGCCTCAAAAGTAATCTGTTCTGGGGAGTAACGCAGAAAGTGGCTGGCTTTCAGAAAGAGACTGCCAGTGGACAACTGATGAGTGCTGAGCAGAGCCTTGCCCTGCTTTTCTTTTTGATGGAAGGTGGGCATCTTGGCTGGGCACACGATGTCGCCACTCTAACCAAAGACATTCGCCAAACCGGACCGGTCATCCAGGGCATCGGCTTTGACACCCACCAGCGGGTACAGATCTACTACTCAGATGGTGTTGTCAAATGGCTGAAGAGTGACCGCAAAGGTAAAATTCCTGACGGTGAAATCATTATCAAACAGATGTATGCCTCAGACCCCACGGATCACCGTTATGGAGCTGATCGTACCACCGGCTGGGCGGTCATGGTACGTAATAGCAAATTGAGTCAGGACGGGTGGATCTGGTATCTCTTCTTCTTCCCCAAATCCCCTCCCTACAATGCTCCGGTACCAGTCTCTTACGGGCAAACCGGCGATAACTTCTGCCTCAGTTGCCATGCCGCAGCAGATAATGATCAGCTCACCTTTGCAGCCATTTCCAATCTTGAGGGGGCACCACAGCAGTACACCTGGGTCGACCACACCTTTCCTGGACTGTTTACCCAAAAAACCAACAACAGTACAACACCACAGCCTTCTCAAGTTGCAGGAAAAAGCTTTGCCCATGCTAGCGGCTCTGCCCAATTCCAACAGCTGGGTGTCAGCGGCCAACCACTCTTGGGGGCACTAACACAGGCAGATGCCTCCAGCTTCATGGGCCACTTCAAACAGTCACTGGAGCAATTGAGTTCTATGAGTGACGCAGAGAAAGAGTTGTTTCTGGCTACCCTGCTGGATAAAACCGGAGCTGAAAAGCAGCTTGAAGAGAGCCAGGCACACCTACCGGGAGGTAACCAAAGAATTCTGGTACTGCTCGACAAACTGTTGGCCGAGTTTAAACAGGCAGTGAAAGAGAAGCAGTACGGAGCTTTTCTCAATGACTTCATGCAGACCTATCTGCGCCTGTTAACCCAGCAGCAGAGCGTAACCCCGCTTAGCAAACCCAACCCGGATATTCTCACGGCTTACCAACAGACATCCAATGTCACCCTGCCCAAAAATGAGGCTGAGTTGAACTGGTTTCCACTCGACTTTATCTTCACCCACACCCCTGCTCTTCCTAAAGAGCTTCCGGCATCAACCTGCAAAGCACATCAAAACATCAACAGTACAGACAACCCAGAGGCTACCACAGACTGCCGAGATACTTATATCACCTCTGACAACTGCAACGGCTGCCACTGGAGCTACGTACTGCAAGGGCAAAAACTACCCAATATGGTAACTCCCGATGTGGCAGACAAAACAACCGACCCATCCAAACAGAAACTCTGGGATATCTCCCCCTATGCAGAGTGGAGTGCCTCGATGATGGGGCTCGCAGGACGTGATCCCATCTTCAACGTCCAACTGGAGTGGGAGCGCCACAACCAGCCGCAGGTGGCTGACCAGATTTCAAACCTCTGTACACGTTGCCATCAGGCCGCCGGTCAGCGCCAATATCACCTTGATCATGGCGACCCTGCTGATCCGGCGCAGATCCTGCCAGCAGATACCACCGATAAAGGGCCACTCTTCTCTGCAGATTATGCACTGTTGGAACCCAGCAGCGAAATAAACAATGAAACCCAATGGGGGGCATTAGGCCGTGACGGTATCACCTGTACCCTCTGCCACCAGATTGAGGCGGAAGGGCTTGGCACCCCCGGCACCTTTACCGGACAGTTCCACTTTCCAGAACAACCCGGTCAAGTCTACGGCCCCTATGAGGATCAAACCATCAAACCTTATCTGATGGAACAGGCCATCGGCATCAAGCCTGTCCATGGCGCACAGATGAAAAGCAGCGCACTGTGTGGCTCCTGTCACACCGTAATCACACCGATTCTCACTGAACCTCCTGTGAAGGGGCACTACCGCGCCAGTTATGAGCAGACCACCTACCCTGAATGGCTCAATAGTGAGTTCTCAGCCGAAGGTGGAGAGAGTTGCCAAGAGTGCCATATGCCCTCCAGGTTACCGGATGACTCTAGTGGAAAAGCGGCCTCACTCTCAGAGATCATTGCCAACGTAGAGACCGCCTTTCTGCCGCCACTAGACAACCGTGCGGCAGACGGTCTGATCACACCGGACATCAAGCCGGACTACCGTCGTCATACTCTGGTTGGAATGAACCTGTTTGCCAACCAGATGTTCCAGCAATTCCCGGATACCCTGGGCAACTCCGCCAAAAATGCAGGTGGAATGCCCACTGCACAGCCGCCACTGCTACTTGCAGAGAAGGAGATGAGCTACTTTGCCAAAAACAGCACGGTCAAAATGGCATTGAGTGAGGTGACCACAGCATCCTCTGATGATTACCAGATCGACCTCACTGTTGAAAATCTTGTCGGCCATAAATTTCCCTCAGGAGTGGGTTTCAGGCGCGCCTTCGTTGAGTTCAACGCCCTGAATAGCAGCGGTAAAGTACTCTGGTCTTCTGGCAGTACAAACAGCATCGGACAGATTGTGGATAGCACAACCGGCACCGTTCTGAACAGCGAGATGACAACTGATCCGCTCAAAATACCCACCGGGGATACCATTATCGACCAGACCGATGAGGTTTACCTCTTTGAAGAGCGCACAGCCACCTGGAAAGAGCATGAGCAACGTGATCCCGGTGAGGAGAACCCGCCACTGGGTCAGATGGTACTCACCACCTCCTTCCTCGAAATTGTCGCAGAAGCCAAAGACACACGTCTCCTACCCAAAGGGTGGAAAGCCGATGGCCCCTATGCTGAACATACCTCACTCTCAACCATAGACCGGGCGCAAAAAACCACCAAACCCTTCAACCCCGCAATCCCCGGAGTCCGAACCCTACACTATCGCATCCCCAAGGCCGTAGGCAAGGTGGCCAAGGTAGAGGCGATTATGCGCTACCAATCGATCCCACCCTACTATATTCGAGACCGTCTACAGTTTGATACTGAAGCAGCACAGCGCTTCTATTTCATGGTCGCAAACCTGAAGACGAAAGGGACAGCGATTGAAGACTGGAGTGTAGAGCTGGTGCGGGAGGTGTTGGTACTACAGTAAGAAAGCCCAAAGCATGAAAATAAGCCTCAACATACACTCACATCTTTGATATTCACTATAGTGCCTGCCTGTTCTGGCAAGCATCCACTGTTTAGCGTATATCTCATCAGAACCCCCAGTTATTTGATTTCAGAAACAAACCATGACACCTACAAATATAATAAATTACAGTGAATTAAGCCTTATCTCAACCCAAGAGATTCTGACAGCATCCTTTATTGATGAATATTGTTGGCCATCCCCAGAAGTCTATTTTAACAAGGAAAATACGACTGTATTGATGAGCAGGAATACTGGAGAATACCACTGGGATTCAATCGAGATATCAAATATTCCACATATTGTAGGGGTTTTCAACTTCAATATGCCCAGCAGAGGCATGGTTATGTCCTTTGTTGTAGACAATTTATGTGATCACGAAAGAAATGATTCTGTATCACTCACTTTCATTGGGTATGATTTTGTACAGACTGCATTAACCGCTGACAAAGGGGCTCATCTTGCTCACTCACTCAAAACATGCATCAACCACCAACACAACACACCGGTCCATCTGTTCTGCTTAGGGGATGGTCTCTTCTGGTTAATGCAAAACATTTATCATGGACATGAGCGTGTATCACTCTAAATCGATAATTCCCAACTTTAATGCTGCAGAAATTGCCTGGATCTTGTTAGCCGCATTCAATTTCTTGTAAACATTATGTAAATGAAACTTCACCGTGCTCTCACTCACTTTCAAAAGGTTTGAAGTCTCCTCTTGAGTTTTACCCACATGCGCCCATTGCAAAACCTCTTGTTCACGATTTGTAAGGTGAGGCGTAATCAAAAAGCTAGGCCGGGTCAGAATCTCATTCAGATGGGGCAGAACAGTTTGAATCATAATCTCTTGATTCAGAGAGATTTTCGAATCACCTACTGAAAATGAGGTAATCGATGCGGTACCGCTATATGAGTGGGACTTTTTACCAATAGCATATCCATTCACCATTCCAAATTGTTGCGCCTCATCAATAAAGGCATCGAAACCCTTTCCACAGTTCAAATAGGCCTCTTGCCAGCTCGTAGATACTTCTGTTTTGAGACAGTGTTGGATCACCGGGTCAATTGCTGAATACATCTGCTCCTGATATCGCTCAATCCAATCATCAGGAATGCCGTAAAGCATCAAGTTTGGCCTCATAAGGTCCTGATTGGCACTACTGGCAGAAACAACCAGAGACATTCCATCAATACCAATCTTTGCCTGCAACTTAAGCCACAAGTTCTCGACTTCTTCTGGAGTTTGAATCAGAAGAGCCTCATTAATAATTTCCAGTGTGTCAACCAGATCGGACTTGGTGAGAATCATAGAGGCCAACTAGACATGATTTAATTGAAAATATCAAGGAAATATTCCCGAAAAATAATAGATAACAGATTGTTTTTATAGAATACCTATACAAATGTACAGGTGATAAATCTTGTCGAGTAGGCATTTATGCCTCCTTATTTCTATTTGTTAATAAAATGTAAGAAGTCATAACACCCCTCACAGAACCGTACTTGAAGATTTCCCTCATACGGCTCTTCAATCTAATTCACACCTTGCGTGACTGCGTAAAAATTATGTCTGATACTTGGTTTAGGCAGTGGGTAGAGATTTAGATAGTTGTACATCTTCTCCCAACTCATTGCCTTTTTCTGACTTCTTCTGTTCAACCACTTGCGGGTAAGCTTGACTGCTAGCACGTAGTACTGTTTTATGGAGTGGTAGTTTTCACTGACTCCGTAGTACTCATAGTGCCCTTGAAGCTTTTGCTTGAGCGTCTTCCACCAGTCTTTTGTTAGCACTTGGTTTCTGATTGACTTTAACCATTGGTTTAGTTCTTTCGCTTTTACTCTGTACTTCTTGGCGCTTGTCTTTCTGCCTACTTTAAAGTGCCCTCTTCTGGTTTTATCGCAGTAGTGCGTAAATCCGAGGAAATCAAATGTGTTGGCTCTGCGATTTTGTTGCTTCGCATTTTGTCTTTCGTACCTGCCAAAACTGAATACGCTGGTTTTGTCGGGATGTAGCTCTAGTTTGTATTTCTCAAACCTGTTCTTCAGCGCTCTTAGTATCTTTTGCGCTTCGTCTTGGGTCTGTACTAGGCAGATGAAGTCATCTGCATATCTGACTATTTCAACGTATCCGTTCGTATGATTCTGTACTTTGTCATCAAACCATTTATCTAATACATAGTGAAGGAATATGTTGGCTAACATTGGACTTAGGATGCTTCCTTGTGGGGTTCCCTTTTCGGTTGTGATTAGTTGACTATCATCAATGTATCCAGCCTTTAGGAATAGATCAATCAAGAATAGTAGACTACTGTCTTTTATTCTGATCTGTATAAATTCCATTAGTAGATCATGCTCTACGTTGTCAAAGAATCCTTTGATGTCCGCTTCTACTATGTGATTTACCGGCTTGAAGTTGATGCTGTCTCCTATGACCTTGAGTGCTTGATGGGCATTTCTCTTGGCTCTGAATCCGTAGGAAAACTCCATAAAGTCGTTTTCGTATATATTTCCCATTATCCGAGCCAGTCCACTTTCAACTATTTTGTTTTCAATGGCTGATATTCCAAGGGGTCTAACGGCGTTATCTCCTTTGGGTATGTATACTCGTCTTGCTGGGAGGGGTTTGTACGATCCCTTTTTCAACTTTGTGACTAGTGTCTCTAAGTTGTCGTCTAGGTTTGCTCCATATTCTTTCCAGTTTACTCCGTCAACTCCTACTGCCTTGTTTCTAGCAAGACGGTTGTAGCAGTCTTTTAGTAACACTACATTGAGGTGGTGAGCTAGACTCAAAAACTCAAATGCAGGGTCTCTCTTTGCACACAATGATATAGAAGATAGTTTCTCCAAAGTTTTATTCAGTTCTGCGTCTGACATTGTTAATCCTTCCTTCTTACATTAAATTGCTAGCCGCTTCGAGTGGTGCCTTTCACCTCAATAGGCATTACCCTATTTACGCCTCTACTATCAACTAGTCCGACTGCCTTACAAAATTGCTCTCTAACCCTTTTAGGGCTCTAAGAGCAACATTCGGAAATTGTAAGGCTCTCCCAAGTTCCAAAACATTCAATTCGTCTACCCGCTACGGACTTAGACCCCGACACCTCCAACATATGCTTACCTTTTAATTTGGGTCGTGCTAAAACTTGAAAAACACGTTTCATCTCGCTTATGTTGATTCTGACTTCCAGCATATGAAAACTTTGGTCAGGTGTGACATGGAATATTACGGGGCTCAACACCTTCACGCTTGCGCATTGCGGCTGATAGACTGCCCTTGCTACAGCTTCATACTATTCGTTGCCTCCTAATATGTGTAGCTCAGTTTCAGGCTGCTGGTTAGGCTTTGCCTGTGCTGGATTGTCCAGCTTGATTGCCTTAGCTTTGCTTGGCGCTCTCATAATTCACCTATAAATGCCCTCAATTAATCATCTAAATTGAGGAGCACATGATGTCTACAACCACCATCCAAAAAGTCTTACTACCTGCAACAAACGAAAATAAACCAATTGAACATCACTATATGGGGTACAAAGCCATCGTAACCAATGAAACAGAGTACCAACAACAAACCCATGCTTTACGCCATAAAGTTTATTGTGAAGAGCTGAAATGGGTACCTGAAAATAGTAGCCGTCTTGAGTTTGATGAAATGGATGCAATCTCTACCCATTTCGCAGTCATCAATCCAGAAAATCAAGTCGTTGCTTGCTTTAGAATTTCAGATAACCGTACCAAATGGTTAGTTGAAAGGCATTTTCTGCACACCCTCTCCAGAGGCGTTGAACAGCATAAAAACCTGAACACCATTGAAGGAACACGGCTCGCAATAGACCCTGAATACCGTGTAAAAGATATCCACCATGGCGTGTCTGTGCTCGACATGATTATCTCAATTATGGTTGATTACACACGCAACCATATGAACAAGTCCAACCTGCTGTTCACCATCACCCCTATGCTAGGTATCTTGTTAAAAAGGAGAAAAATGAACCTTAAACAGCTGGGTAACATAGTTACTATGGAGGATGGCTGCAAGGTGGTTACCTATCTAGGTGATTTAACCCAAATGAGTACAGATTATCCACAATACCAGACCATCACACTCTCAAGGCACTATTAAACCAGATAATCTTTTTCGAAATACCAATTGGGGGTACTATCTGGATCCAAGAAAATTTGGCATCTCTCAATTTAGAGGGTATTCACAAATTCCTGCGACACGCTATACAACACCGGACGAGCAGCAGAGTGCCGTAAATAGAATCGTCAACATCATTCTTGGCGCACTGCCCGATCTATCAAAGGTCAAACCTAGCATCCTTTGAGTGGCCGGTTAACAAGATCACAGACAATGTTTTACTCCACTCCAAATCCACGATAGGAGGGTTGGTGCAGGTCTCTACTTTTCATAAAAATACCAAGAGTGTGCAGTTCGTTGTTGCCGATGCAGGTGTAGGGATCCCCAGCACCCTTAAAGAAGGGAGGCCTGAGATCCATTCTGACACTGAAGCACTGGATCAGTGCTATTCGGGAAGGTGTGACTCGCGATACAAACCTCGGACAGGGAAATGGGCTGTTTGGAACATACCACGTATGCAGCAAGTCAAATGGCTATTTTCAAGTTGATTCAGGGGGAGCCTGAAAGCTAACTATTTTTTCATACCGCCAATACAAAAGTACAAACAACCTGTCACATCAATGTAATTAAAATTTATTACAGTCATAAACACGTTCAGGTAAGCCTTTGAAAGCCTACCTTACGGCACCTTCTCAAAGCTGTGGCGCATCCACTGTACTGGGTTATCCATATTGTGGCGCATATCACCCATGTCTCGGCTCATATAGTTCACACTGTGCGTCATCGTTCCCATGTTCATGGTCACCGATTCAAAATTACGGTCCATATTCTCCATATGAACAACCATCTGATTAAAGTTACCCCCCATACCACTCATCGTCCCATCCATGCTCGCCATATTGCCGGACATCGCGTGCATATCCCCCTTCATACTCCCCATCGACACAGACATGGTTGATATATTTCCACTCATCGACCGCATATAACCATCCATATTCCGCATATATCCGACCATACTCGTCATATCGGGAGACATCACCGCCATATGTTCACTCATACTGGCCATATCATCAACGATTTCCTTAACCACCCCGCCGCCCACAGCCCCCATGACCAGTATCCCGACCGCAGTCAGAATCAGCCAGAGACGCCCCCTTCTCTGCTGACTCTCCATCAACCGTTCACGTTGATCAAAATCAGTGCGAATCTCACTCAGTAATTTGTTATTGACCTCTACCACACGGGTTAAACGGTCAACAATTTCTTGATTTATCTCTGTCATCATACTTACCTCAAATTTCTCACTTCTTCAGCCGCTGCTCCGACGCACTCATAAAGCCGTTATAAACCCGCATCACCTTATTGATAGCCTCAGAACCGCCCGCCAAAACCGCACCGGTAAATCAGTCACTTAACCACAGAAAAAATCTTTATCCGTTCAATAATTCCCTGATAATCGCAGCCCACTCCCAGCTACTCAAGCGCATATTTGCGTTTCAGAATCATCTGTTTGATCTCCTCTTCGATATCAGGGTCCTTTCCCAAGTCAGGCGCATATTTGTTTATATTTTTCTGCATCGCATCAATATCACCATCGATTTCTGCCTTGGTCTTCTTGCGTTGATCAAGCGACCTCGATATCTCAACCACACCGTAATAGAAAGAACAGCGTCGGTGATACTCTTGCACATCTCTCAGCGCCTGCTGCACCGTGTACTTTGTCGAGTAGGCATTTATGCCTCCTTATTTCTATTTGTTAATAAAATGTAAGAAGTCATAACACCCCTCACAGAACCGTACTTGAAGATTTCCCTCATACGGCTCTTCAATCTAATTCAC
>Ga0257125_1002451_pt1 | contig 15156 bp, 10 predicted proteins | sample SI106_200metaG_FD_190183 | JGI IMG/M metagenome (GOLD analysis project Ga0257125, IMG submission 190183) | Marine microbial communities from Saanich Inlet, British Columbia, Canada - SI106_200 | ecosystem: Environmental > Aquatic > Marine > Inlet | place: Canada: British Columbia | collected...
TTTACTGATCTCCTTCGTTTTGAAGCAGGGTTATTTCTTCGGTACTGAATACTTTTTCAATATCTAAGATAATAATGAATTGATCTTCATGTTTACCCATCCCTTTAATAAAATCGGTATTGAGTTTGGTCCCGATTTTGGGCGGCGGTTCGATTTGATTTGAATCCAGATCCATCACTTCTTTAACTGCATCTACCAGTGCGCCAATCATCATTTTCTCACCATCCAGTTCCAGTTCGATAATCACAATACAGGTATTGATCGTGTTTTCAACTTCACCCATATTGAATTTCAGTTTCAGATCGATCACCGGAATCACGCTTCCGCGTAAATTGATCACCCCTTTCATCATGGCCGGTGTTTGAGGGACTTTGGTAATCTGCGTAAATTCTAATACTTCACGCACCTTTACGATTTCAATTGCAAAAATCTCTTCCCTTAATTTAAAGGTAAAATACTGGTTGGTAACCACCGAGTCTAATGTTGCCATAGCAGATATCCATATATAATCATTCGTCTTTAAAATAGGTTGGGATCCGCAAAAACCAGATCCTTCCCTTATAAAATTCCAAAATGCTTTTTTAAGTCGCCTAGAAGCGTTCAAATTCACTATCAGCATGCCCTGATTCTGAACCTAATAGTAAACTGACACCAGTGCTCTTTTCAGAACTATCTGCTGAATGATTTTCCAGAGCGGGTTTATTATTTCCACTACTATTTTTTGTCATGTGCGCGGGAAGGTGAGCCGTCTGCTTTTTTTGAACTTTAGTGATATAGGAACTCTGATGACGGTTTTGTCCGGAAGCTGAAACCTTAAAAAATGAAATGGTGTCTTGAAGCATTTGCGCTTGGGATGACAACTCCTCTGAAGTAGAGGCCATTTCTTCTGTTGCACTGGCATTTTGTTGGATAACTGTATCCAGTTGCTGAATCGCTTTACTGATCTGTTCCGCCCCTGAATTTTGTTCCACACTGGAAGCACTGATTTCCTGAACCAATTCCGCTGTTTTTTGAATATCCGGCACCAGTTTGGTTAACATGATACCTGCTTTTTCAGCCACGTCCACACTGGTAGCAGAAAGTTCTGATATCTCCCCGGCTGCATTTTGACTACGTTCTGCCAATTTACGCACTTCAGCGGCGACCACTGCAAACCCTTTACCATGTTCCCCGGCTCTGGCCGCTTCAATGGCTGCGTTGAGGGCAAGTAGATTGGTTTGACGGGCGATTTCTTCAATAATGGATATTTTGGATGCAATCTCTTTCATAGCAGTCACGGCTGTTGAAACAGCCTCACCACTTTCCTGGGCATCTTTGGAGGCTTTCAAGGCGATGGTTTCAGTCTGTTGTGAGTTATCAGCATTTTGCTGAATATTGGATCCCATTTCTTCCATAGAAGCGCTGGTTTCCTCAACAGAGGCTGCCTGTTCGGTAGCACCCTGGGAAAGTTGTTGGGCGGTGGCACTGAGTTCTTCACTGCCTGAGGCAACGTTTTCAGCAGCACTGTTAACCTGACCAACGATCTCACGCAATTTAGCTTGCATCGCCTGCATGGCCTTACCTAAAATACCGATCTCATCATTCTGATTGACATCCAGTCGTGCATCCAGATTCCCCTCAGAAAGCTCCTGTGAGAAAAGCACACCCAAGCTTACAGGACCGGTGATGCCACGGGTCAGAAAAATAGCAACCAGGATGCCAATAATTAACGCGACAATCAATCCGATCAACATGATGGTGGAAGCCTTATCCAGGTTGACAACAGACTGTTTGGCAATGGCATCTGTTTCTTCCATACCCACCTGTGCTGTTTTTTGGGCTGCCTGTAAAACTAGGTCAGCCACTGTGTTTCTGTTATCGCCGATCTGATCCAGTTCCTTCCAGTTACCGACCAGGTTTGTTACTGCATCCTCATAGCCTTGGGCCCCATCCCGGATAGCTTTAATCTGACGCAGGTTGATTTCCCTTGTGGAAGTGTCCCTGAGAGTGTCTAAAAGTTTTTCAATGTTTGGAAAGTTGATTAAGGATTGTTCAATGATTGACGGATCCCTTTGAGCCTGTGCTCTCCAGGCTGCGATCCGAACCTCATTCCCCAGATCGATCACATCATTGATCTCGTTGATCTTTTTCAATCGTTTATTCAATGTGGCAGCGGATTCCACCTGGCTTATTTCTACTTTAATCGCCTCATTTTGTGAAGTCAGGTAATCGCCGGCATTTTTCATAAATTGTGCGGCATTCGTATCCATTTGTGAACGATCGCCCTGCATGGCTTTAATCTTGGCTGTGGATTGCTCCACCAGTCCTGAATATTTGGCAACTTCTTCATTGGCGATACGTGCATTTTCAGTCAGGGCGGGTAAGGACTGCGCTTGGGCCAGGGATGTCGCATCAGCCAAAGCTTTTTGCACATTGACCAGGTATTTTTTCCCTTCTTCCAGGAAACTGGATTCTTCAGTGAAACCATACCCTCGAATATTGTACATGACCATCAATGAATTTCGCTCGACACTGTTACCTACTGCAACTTCAGGTACATAGGCGTCAGCCAATCGGGAAGCATCCGAACTCACACCCGCCATATTCCATACAGCTATTAACCCTAAAGTACAGGCGATAATAATCAAAACACCAAAACCACCACCGATTTTAATGCCAAGCTTCATATTTTTAAACATAATATTCTCCAATGATTAGAAATTATATCTTCTCTTTTTTTAAAAAGATTAAATGCGTATTTTAATCCAATTTCAGTTTTGCATTCAGGCTCTGGTTTTCATACAGACAAGGATTGAATTTTTTTTAACAATTCTTTTCCTGAAATGGCGCCAGTCAATTGATCAATCAACTGACTGTGTTTTAAAAACAAAATACTTGGAACCTGTCTGACACTAAAGGTTTCAATTATTTTTTTACTCTGGTCGAAATCAATTTTAAAAACGGAAACAAGTTTCAAAAACGCTTCTGGAAGATTAGTGATAGTCAATTCGAGCATGTAACTATTGCCGCTCCAAGGTACTGTCACAACCAAAATCACAAGACCCGGGCAGGAATCAATCGTGCTTTTAAAATGATCCTCACTCAAAGTTTTTAAATTCATCATTTAACCAGGGAAACGTTTTCTTATAAAAGCAGGATACAGAAAGCGATTGAAAACAGACTTCAGTTTTTCGATTGTCTTTAATATTACCCAACTGCTGTCACCCAATTTCAAAGGTAACTTCAAATGGTTGTTTTCCTAACTGCCAGAGGGATGCCAAAGCATGAAGAGTAGTAAACTAAAGTCTAATAAACTGTTATCATTTAATTTACTTTTTTGGGAAAAGAAAATATGTAAAGAGGAGACCTAAGAAAGTTTACGGAAAAATGGAAACTTACGATATTTAGTAAATATTTTTATCGATTTTAATACCAAACTTTTGCATTCTGGAAAAAAGAGTTGTCGGTTTTAGTCCAAGGAGTTTTGCTGCACCGGAATCACCACTGACTTTACCGTGGGTCATTTGCAGTGTGCTCACAATATGCTCTTTTTGAACTTCATCCAAGGGTTTTACGGAGGTATTGGTATTTGTTTTCAGTTGTTTAACCAGCCAGTCCCCGATTATCAGTTGAGGTCCCGAACTGATAATCATGGCACGTTCAATAACATTCTCAAGTTCTCTGATATTGCCTGGCCATTCATAACTCTGCAGCATGGCAATTATCTTATCAGAAACATATTCGATATTCTTTCCAATTTTCAGATTAAACTTGCTGACAAAATGGTTGACCAAAATAGGAATATCATCCAGACGTTGTCGTAGTGGCGGGCTTTCGATGGGAAAGACATTCAGTCGATAAAACAGATCGGTTCGGAATTTTCCATCTGCACATAAGGATTCAAGGTCTTGATTAGTGGCTGCAATCACTCTAACATCAACTTTAATGGTTGCAGTTCCACCCAATTTTTCAAATTCTCCTTCCTGTAAGACTCTGAGAAGCTTAGTTTGCAATCCCAAAGGGAGATCCCCAATTTCATCTAAAAATATCGTCCCATGGTGGGCTAAATCGAAACGGCCTTTTTTACTGGTTGTCGCTCCTGTAAAAGCCCCTTTTTCATAGCCAAATAACTCACTCTCTATTAAATTTGCAGGCAAGGCTGCACAGTTAACTTTAACCAGTGGATACTGTTTACGATCACTTAATTCATGAATCGCACGCGCTAATAGCTCTTTGCCCGTACCGGTTTCACCTAAAATCAATACTGTGGTCGGAGTGCTTGCGACTTTTTCAGACAAACCCAGTACTTTTCTGAATTGATTATTTTGACCGATAATGTTGCCAATATTGTGCGTCTGGTTGATCTCTTCCTTTAAATAAAGGTTCTCATCTTTTAATTGGTTTGTTAACGCTTCAAGTTGCGTATTTGCTACTAGCAACTCACGTTCAGCTTTCACTCTGGCAGTAATATCATGCGCCAGCGAAGCAACACCAATCACATTCCCTTCCTGGTCCACCAGTGGTGTGTTATACCATTCACAAATAATCGTTTTTCCACTTTTGGTGATATTTTGGTTGGTATTGCGCTCACCGCCTTTATTTTTAAGTAATTTTTGCCTGATCGCCTCAGTCGGTTCCGATTCATTTTTTGAAATGATCAGACCAACACCATACTGTCCAATCGCCTCCGATGCGTCATAACCGAAAATAGCAGATGCCGCTGGATTCCAAAGGGTGACTCTAAAATCCAAATCCCATTCAATGACGGCTAATGGTGTCTGATCAAAGTGAAGTCTTAATTTTTGCTCTGATTTTTGAAGGGCAGCCACAGCTTCTTTTCGTTTCCGATTATTTTTGGCAACGTGGAGGGCCAGCTCAGTGGCAACCTTTAATTCCCGATACTGAATCGGTTTTAATAAATAGGCCAGGGGGAGCGTATTTTTGGCCCGGTCAACCTCTTTTTCATCTGCGAATGCCGTAATAAAGATAATAGGGATTTCAAACTGTTTTTGAATGACTTCGGCAGTGTCGATCCCGTCCATCTTCCCCTTGATTCGAATATCCATTAATATGAGATCCGGTTTGTCTGTTTCAGCTTTCTTAATTGCTTTCTCACCGGTATCAACAACTGAAGTCACTTCATACCCAAGGCTCTGCAACTGGCTTTCCACCTCCATTGCGATAATGGCTTCGTCTTCAACGATGAGTATTTTGGCTTTTTCCATGATTATGTTTCGATATTGAATTTGATAGTGAATTTTGTTCCGTTGTTACTTTCCATGTCTATTGATCCGTCGAGTTGGTTTTCGGCTAGAGTGCGAACCAGTTTAAGTCCCAGAGAACTGGAGTTTTTCCAATCTATTTCATCTGGCATTCCAACACCGTTATCTTTAATGCTCAACTCCAATTGATCATCCTGCATTCGTGTAGTCACAACTATCTCGCCATTGCGCTCATCTGGAAAGGCATATTTCATGGCGTTGGAGATCAGCTCATTGATCATCAGTCCAAGTGGGGAAGCCTTGTCGATATTCACCTTGACGTTATCACCATCTATCTTTAATTGTACCTTGCGCGGATTGACTGAATAGGTTTGAACCAATGAATTGGTTAGTTTGTTCAAGTACGGAATTAGCTCAATCTCAGCAAGATTTTTTGAATTGTAAAGCGATTCATGGACCGCTGACATGGCATAGACTCTCCCCTGACTTTCTTGAAGGGCTTGTTTAACTTCTTCATTTTGGGTTGAACTTTTGTGCAGACTGAGAAGACCTGACACCACGTTCATGTTGTTTTTTACTCGATGATGGATTTCTTGAAGAAGGGTTTCCTTTTCCTTGAGGGAAATTTTCAGCTTTTCTTTGGTTTTTCGGTCAGTAATATCTGTTATGGTTCCGATCCAACCAATTTCATTTTCCTTCTCTTTAATGGTTGAGGCGATCGACCAGATCCATTGGCTGTTTCCGTCCGCATTTGCCAAACAATACTCCGCTTGAAAATCAGATTTGCTCGTTATACAGGTATCCCAATCTTTAGAAATCCTTTGTTTATCATCCGGATGTATTCCATCTATCCACCCTTTTCCAAAAGCATTTTCTGATTTGAAGCCTGTAATCTCATTCCATTTGGCACTTGTGTAAGTCACATTACCGGTCTTATCGGTTAGCCAGATCCCCGAAGGAGAAATATCGACGAGTACTTTGTATCGTTCTCGTGTTTCCAGCAACCTATTTTCAAGGGTTAATGCTGTCTGTTCATAATGCTCTATAAGCTCTGAGACTTCAGCAATATCTGACTGTGGCCAAAATATTTCCTCTCCTCTGTCGATCTTTAGTGGAATATCTTTGGATGTCAGAGATAGAGATTTGAGCTGACGGGTCAGTAAATTGCTAATGAAAAATGCCAGACTTATCATGACCAAATAGATCAGAGAAATCGTTCCAAGTGATAAAATGGCTGCATTGTAGAAGCTTTTCTGGAGCGGTCCGACCGGATACTCAACCAGAAGGGTCCACGGGGTTCCCTGTATGGGAAGCTTTGTAAAATAAACAGCGTCTTTCCATGTATTCATAATGCTAATATTTTTTTTACTACCTGGAATCCTCAGAAAAACATTGGATGAAGGCGATATAATTTGGCCACTATCGGTGTTAGATATTTTTGAAAGTAGTTTTCTGGATGGATCAGAGCTGTAAACAACATCATTTTGACTGTCTGTGATAGTGCAGATCAAGTGTTTTCGGCCTCCCATCGTTTGAAGCATTAATTCCAATTTTTGAAGATTTATCGCTCCAAGCCCAAAGTGGGAGAGTTTTCCATCAACCAAAACAGGAACGCTAATAGTGATAGTAGGCTGAAAGACACCCCCTCGGGCCATCATTATATCAGAAATAACAGGTCGTAACGTTTTTTTTAACTGTTTGAAATATTGCCGGTCCGCAAAGTTGATGCCGACCGTAGATTGCCCTTTCTCGTTTACGGCAGGATAGAAAGCGAATGTGGTAGCGTTTGAGTCGCCAAGGTAAACATTGTGAAAATCAGGAAACAAGGTAGAAATGTGATGTAATTCTTCCTGCAGTTTTGCAGAAGGAGATGTTGGGTATTTTGAACTAATTTCACTAATGGAGCGGATCGCATTAATATGCCTAGAATACCAGTCGGTAACCATATTTTTTGTTTCTTTCGCACCTACGGCAACCTCTTGAATAACCCGTTCCTGGGTTGAGGAAAGACCCTGAAAATTTTGGATCAATACTAGCGCAAGTGTTGGCACCATCAGGAATGCCGACACTAAATGGAATATTGAAAGAGAATATGCCGATTTCTGTTTTGTTTTTTCCCTTCGAATCCAAAAGATAACAGGTGTGTGAGTTAAAATGATACTTGCCACCAACGCATTGAGAATTCCATTTATCGCTTGTTTCAGTATAATAATAGCAGTGATCTGTATCCCAAGGTGCATTACACCATAGTAGAACAGAGCAACCAAAGGCGCTCCGAGTACCAGCCAAAAAACACTATCTATGATGATGAGGTTGCTTTTTCCTTTTTTTAACGCAGCCCCGATCCAAATGATCTCTGCAGTAAAAATAATAATGGCATATGGATGATTCCATAAATAGTAAGTGTAAATCGAAGCCAGAAAGGCTGTTATTATTCCTAGCCGAAATCCCATTGATCGCAAGGCAATAATACTAAATATGCTGCCAAAGATAAATGTGACACTGTAAACTATCGGCACGCTCATATAGTTGCCGGCATAGCCTAACAATGCAAGTAATAAAGTAACCCCTAAAAATCTAAATTTTACTGTTTGAGCTGGTTTCATGGTCACGATTTGTCTGTTTATAATGTTAGATTAATGAATAAACTATGGAGTTTCTGGAGACTGTTTTCTATCTCCATTGCAATAATGGATTCATCTTCAACAATGAGTATTTTAGCTTTATCCATGATTAGGTTTCGATGTTGAATTTGATAGTGAATTTGGTTCCGTTATTACTTTCCATAAATACTGATAGTCAAACAATTATAGTTGGTTTCGGTTTAGTTGAAATTTCATTAACAGTTAATAAGTCAATATATTATGCATTTCAGAACATGATTATTTATCTTCTACTAATTGTTATCTTGTTCAAAAATAACTCTTTAAGTCTGTACTATGCAATAAGTCGAATGACACATTCATTTCTTAACTTCGAAGACAATCAATCCTTCAGTTTCTCACAAATACCCACAACTGAGTCATTATCAATTTTAACGCCTTTTAAATTTGCTTTAAATATGGAGCCATCTTTGTGTTTTAAATGTATTATCCCTTCTCCTTTACCTGTGCTTTGGATATCTAAAAAAGGTTTCATATCTTGATTTCGAGCCTCATCATCGGGGGCTGATATTTCGGGAATCGACAAGCACAACAATTCTTCTTTACTATAACCTGTCATTTCACACGCAGCATCATTTACTTCAATATATTTTGCATTGTCATCTACCAGAAAGACACCATAGGGTGAATTTTCAAATAGTGTTCGATATTTTTTTTCATTCTGCTTCAGTTCTGCCTCTGCCTGTTTGCGCTCGATGATATCATGGAAGACTAAAACGACACCAATAATTTCTCCACTGCTGTCTCTAATCGGTGAAGCACTGTCATCAATGGGAATCTCTTTACCATCCTTGGCAATCAGGAAGGTATGATTTGCTAAACCTACAATTTTACCTTCCCTGAGTACTTTCTCAACTGGATTCTCCACTTGTTCCCTTGTATTCTCATTGATGATGTTAAAAATCTCGTTCAAGGGTTTGCCCGTCACTTCTTTTTGCTTCCATCCCGTCAATGATTCAGCTACAGGATTTAACATGGTCACATTACCTTTTGTATCGGTAGTAATGACTGCGTCACCAATGCTTTTAAGAGTAGTAGAAAACCACTCTTCACTCTTTTTCAATTTTTCTTCTGCGTACTTTCTTTCAGTGATATCCTCTAAAACACCCATAATTTTGACAACCACTCCACCTTCTTTCACTGCTTTTGCGTTTGTTCTCACCCATTTTTGGTCACCGTTCAAACTAGTAAAGGGCGATTCAATATCATATTCCTGCCCTTGTTCTTCACATTTCTTAAATGCATCCATCAGTATTTGCAGATTTTCAGGATCATAACATTGAGAGCTGAGTATAATGGATTCCTCAAGCGACTTAAATTCATCGGATGTTAAATTGTTCCTCGATTCATTGTTTTCTTTATCAGAATCTATAAATGTATCTGGCTTTATTCCATGAATATTATACATTTCAGCAGTCCAATAGGTGATCTGAGTCTGTAGATCGATTTCCCAACCACCGATTTTCTTCATTTGTTGAGTTGCATTTAAAACGGTTTCACTTCTCTTTAAATGTTCTTCAATTATTTTTCTCTCAGCATCAGCCTTCGAAACATACAATGCCATTTCCAGCGTCACCCTCAAATCCCTTTCCTGAACCGGCTTTAACACATATCCAAAAGGCATAGTAATTTTGGCTCGTTCAATCCTTTCTTGATCCAGATACGCTGTTGAGAATATAACAGGAATACCGAATCTGTTGCGAATGATTTCAGCAGCTTCAATACCGTCCATATCTCCTTTAATCCGAATATCCATGAGAATGAGATCAGGATTATCTACTTCTGCTTTTTTAATTGCTTTCTCTCCAGTATCGACAGTTGAAGTCACCTCGTACCCCAGGCTTTGTATACAGCTTTCTATCTCCATAGCGATAATTGCTTCGTCTTCAACGATAAGAATTTTGGCTTTATCCATGATTAGGTTTCGATGTTGAATTTGATAGTAAAATTGTCTCAGGTTACACTGTTCATATATTTGTTTTATCTGCTGTCCCATTCAGTTCATACGGTAATATAAAACTAAATGTCGATCCACCTTCAGCATTGTTTTCTGCCCATATTTTACCGTTGTGTGCCATTATTATTTCCCAGCAAATAGCCAACCCTAATCCAGTGCCCCCTGCACCTGTATTCGTTTTACTGCTTTGAATGAATTTGTCAAATATGCTATTTAATTCATTATCAGGAATTCCTATTCCCTGATCTTTAACCTTTACCGTAAGTGCTGGAATTACATTTGTATCAGTTTTCCCATGTCCGATAGATATTTCGCTAGGTTCCATTGAAATAATAATTTTTTTGTCTATAGGACTGAATTTAATAGCGTTGGATAGTAAATTATAAATAATTTGGCTCACCTTGGACTCATCACAAACGATTTTTGTAGGTGTCAAGGGATCGTCTACTTTTACTTTCAGGTTTTTTTCTTTCCAGATTGTTTCCAAATCGGAAATTGCATTATTTATCAATCGCCAGATATCTACAGTCTCTATTTTGTAGTCTTCTTTTCCTGCTTCCATCTTGGACAAATCAAGAAGATTATCAAGAAGACCCATTAGACGGTCTCCGGCAGTTTTAATTTGTTTATAGTAGCGTAGATTCTTTTCTTTACTAATCTTATCAAATTTTTCAATCCCGAATTTTGAAAAACTAAGGATTCCGTGCATCGGGGTTCTCAACTCATGTGACATGTTTGCCAAAAACTCGCTTTTTAACCGATTTGCCTTTTCTGCTTCTAATTTTGCTTTTTTGTAATCGGCTGTTCGTTCTTCAACTTTTTTTTCCAGTTCTTTATGGGCTTTGATTAGTGCCTCTTCTGCTTTTTTACGGTCAATGATCTCACGGCTCAAACTGATATTGGTCGATCTAAGTTCTTCTTCTATTTCTTTTCTTTTCAGATCTTGTATAGATTTTTCAATAAAGAAACCATAGGTGGAGACGAAGGGATCGATAAAGTCTACCAGATCCTGATCATAGCCACTAGGCCGATTTGCCACACCCATTACACCAACAATTCGTCCTGATGTATCATTAATAGGCAACCCAAGAAAACATTTAAGTTTTGGATGCCCCGTTTCTTTTGGATATCCTCCACGACGAGAGTCATTGTCAGGATCATTCGCAATGACGGCTTGACCAGAGGTGATCGCAGCTCCGACAAGATTATCGAAAGTGAAAAAATTGAGACCGGTTTTAACATTTTCATCGTGGTATCGACGACTTTCTTCATCCCAAGCAATATTGCTGATAGCATGGGATTTCATGTAAGGGGTACCGTCGTCTTTTTTCAGTATTTCACTAATAAAGCCAAATTCGCTGTCTGTTAACAAAAGTAAATTATCAAACGTGCTTTTGCACCAACCATAATAAACACCTCTTTTTAGAAAGTCACTTTGCATTGTTTTTAGGGAGTCTAATAGACTTTTTTGTCTCTTTGCCAATATAGTTATTTCATGTTTTTGAGTCACCATCCAAATACTCTCTATAATCGATTAGCTAGGGCACATAATTATTACGTTTGAAATAAAACCACTTTAAGAAAATCATTCATCCTTTGATATTCCTGACCTGATTTTTTATAAAGTCGATCATCAAATTCCTTTGATTTCACAACACCTTGGGAATATTATCATAACTGACACCTGAAATATCAAATACAACTAAACAGTCAGCTCCCAAATCGGCTCGTTTTTCTCTAATCACGCTTTACTAAAACAGAAGAAGGAAGAAAAGAGCAGATCAAAAACATATTTGCAAAAAGCAAAATTTTAAAACTACGGAGATGAAAAATAATCATCATACTCACCTGTCTAATTGTCAGAATTGCTAATCAAACAAACTTCGTATCCTAAACTTTGCAGCTGATTCTCAATCTCCATTGCAATAATGGCTTCGTCTTCGACGATAAGTATTTTAGCTTTTTCGATGGTTAGGTTTCGATTTTGAATTTGATGGTGAATTTAGTACCGTTGTTGCTTTCCATGTCTATTGAGCCGTCGAGTTGATTTTCAGCTAAAAGTTTTACTAATTTTAGTCCTAGACTGTCGGCAGTTTTTAGATCGAAATCATCTGGAATACCAACTCCATTATCTGAAACAGTCATTTCAATCCCATTTTCTTTAATTGATTTAAGACTCAATACAATCTCACCCTTCCTGTCATCTGTGAAGGCATACTTTAAACAGTTTGCAATTAGTTCATTGACGATCAGTCCAACGGTTGATGCCTGTTTAGCACCAATCATGATATTTTTTGCTTCGACTTTAAATTGTACTTTACTGCTGATGGAATAATTCTGAAAAATAGTTTTCCCGAGCTCTGATAGATATGTTTTTAAGTCAATAGCGGACAAATTATCAGATCGATAGAGCGTTTCGTGGATCTTGGACATGGACTGGACACGATTTTGACTATCTTGCAGGGCTTCTTTGGCTATCTCATTGTCTATGCTGTTCATCTGAAGATATAGTAACCCTGAGATAACCGACATGTTATTTTTAACTCGGTGATGAATTTCCTGGAGAAGTGTTTCTTTTTCTTTGAGGGAGGCTTTGATTTGTTCTTCTGCTTGTTTATGATCGGTGACGTCACGGAGTATTTGTAGCTTTGAAATACTGCCATCAATGTGTTTCAATAGTGTATCAATAATATCATAGTAACGCTGGGTCTTACTGTGAAATGACTCCCAACGAATAGTCTTCTTTGTAGATACTTCGTCAAATCTACACCATGTACAAGCTTCTGACTTGTCATGAAAATACTCATAACATTTTCTTCCTTCAAATGGCCCAAAATTTTTTATGAGTGCTTGGTTCACAAATTCTATGTCATTTTGTTGATTACAAACATATACCCCGTCTTCCATCGACTCATAAATACTATTAAGATTGTCCCACTCAATATGTATCTTTTCTTCTGCTTGCTTACGGTTGATTATTTCTTGATGCAATTCCCTGTTTACCTTTTCCAACTCAGCAGTTCGTTCCTTGACTCGGTTTTCTAATTTGTCATGTGAGTCTTTAAGTTCTATTGAGATTTGTTTTATTTTAAAATTCCGTATACTTATCAACAATCCTATTATACCACCAAAGAAAAAAGGGACAATAAAACCTTCAAATAAAAGGGGTGTTCCCATATCTATCTTCTGAAATATCGATAAAATACAGAGAATAGCACTCCCTGCTAAAAAGGAAGGTATAAATGTAAGGAATAATTCAATTCGATTTTGAGAAAGCATTTTTCAATACGATTTGGGTTTAAAATATCCACCTAATACAATATAAAAAAGGAGAGCGTTTTTTGGATTTTTATACATTTAGTGCAAAAAATAATGACTATTCTGGCTTTATTCATTATGTTTCGATGTTAAATTTGATTGTGAATTTGGTTCCGTTGTTACTTTCCATTTCAACTGATCCGTCGAGCTGATTTTCAACTAATGTTCGAACAAGTTTAAGGCCCAGGATATTGCTCTTTTTCCAGTCCAATTCATTGAGCATTCCAACACCGTTGTCTATTACTGTTAACTGAAATTCCTTATCAAGTTTCTTCATAATCACGCTTATTTCGCCTTTTCTTTCATCTGGAAAAGCATATTTCAAAGAATATAATATTAGTTCGTTGACTGTTAGGCCTAATGGAGAGGCTTGATTGATGCTGATTGGTATTTCTTCGATATCAGTCTGCAGTTTTACTTGAGCTAGATTAACTGAATATGTTTGAAAAATGAAATTTACAATTTTGGAAAGATATTTTTTTAGATCAATCTCTGACAAGTTTTCTGAATCATGAATTGTCTCGTAAATGGCTGACATCGTGTATATGCGATTTTGACTTTCTTTCAGAATACTTTTAGTTCGATCATCCTCAATACTGTCGGCCTGAAGTTTAAGCAAACTCGAAACAACATTCATATTGTTTTTAACCCGATGATGGATTTCATCAATTAAAACACTTTTTTCTATCAGTGATGTTTTAATTTTTTCTTCTGACTTTTTCTGCGCAACATCCCGTTGTTGTATTTTAATTGACATGTTATTGAACGCGGATGTCAGGCTCCCTATTTCGCCGCAGGCAGGATAGTATTCAATCACGCGCCCATAGTCACCGCTAGCTATTTTTTTGACATTATGAACCAAATTTTTTAATGGATTCGATATGAAGCCAGATAAAAACCAGATGATAACTAACGAAAGCGTTATACAAAAAACACCCACAGCTATCAGTTTAATTGTGAGATGAAGTGCCTCTGCTACCATCTGGTTTTTTGGTATCAGAATAGTTAACCATAGCAAATCTGAATGACCCAAACTGAATGGTAAAAACAGCTTTATACTCTCAGGTAATTGAATATAGAACTGTTTCCCTTGCATCAGTAACTTTTTATTAAAATCGGCACCATTTAGAGAAATCGAACCATTTTCATGTTTTGTCATCTCCTCATCTGTACTGATGAGGACTGTCCCGCCCGAATCCAATATCGCCAATTTTCCTTTTTCCCCCAGAATTGCAGAATCAGAAATCAGGGATTGCAAGGCACTGACTTTCAAATCAATACCAATAAACCCAACCGTAACATTTTGATAAGTTATTGGCTTAATCAATGAAATGATTTGAAATCTTTCTCCTTCTATTGAATGGACTAAAGATTGTGTAATGACTTCATGCATAGCCGTCTGGAAGTTTAATCTATCCCCGACTCTTAACTCTGCTCCTTCAGGTGTCAGTGTTTTCAGATCTATGATCCCATAGCGGTTTCTATACCAATAATGCGAAAAACGACCGCTTTCATCAAATCCAGGTTCATTAATATTTGCCTTGTCAGCATTATCAAACGCATTTGCTTTCCAAAAAGTAAAAACTCCAAGGAAACTTTCGTTTCCTTTAAGAACTTCGATCAGGATTTTATCTACCTCGTCGCGGCTTAAATGTATTTTTTCAAGGGGCTCTATCGCCTTATGCAAAATAGCGGCAACAATATTTAAATTGGACACTATCGCTTTAAATTCATTCTGAACATGTGATGTAGCATCAAGGCCATGATACTGAAGACTATCTTTTGCTCTCTGAATTGATGCATCATAAGAAGTAACTGCATTGTAGGCAAGAATTAGGACTTCAGAAATAATGAGACACAATCCAAACCAAAACATGATCTTGAAACGAATTGAATTTATTTTCATTAGTTGATCTCACATTTTTTTCTATTTATATTTTCGTGAAATTTGAATTACTTTTCTCATCTGATCGTATGCAGAGTCAGAAAGCTTTTTAAAAGCCATGAATTTAAACTG
>Ga0257125_1002456_pt1 | contig 15131 bp, 8 predicted proteins | sample SI106_200metaG_FD_190183 | JGI IMG/M metagenome (GOLD analysis project Ga0257125, IMG submission 190183) | Marine microbial communities from Saanich Inlet, British Columbia, Canada - SI106_200 | ecosystem: Environmental > Aquatic > Marine > Inlet | place: Canada: British Columbia | collected...
GAAAAGAACTTCCACATCATCGGCGGTCAGGCCTTTGAAGAAACTGCTCTCGGTAGTGATGAGTTGTTCAACGAGCTTTTTCTTCTTTTCCTGTAATTGTAATATCTTCTCTTCTACCGTGTCACGCGTGATTAATTTATAAACAAACACCGGCTTATCCTGGCCAATGCGATGCGTGCGGTCACTGGCCTGCATTTCAACGGCGGGGTTCCACCACGGATCAATATGAATGACGTAATCGGCAGCCGTCAGGTTGAGACCAACGCCGCCCGCCTTAAGCGAGATGAGGAAAAAGGGAATTTCAGGATCATTCTGGAAGGTATCGACGCATTCCTGGCGTTTGCGCGTGCGCCCATCCAGATATGTATAGGGGGTTTTGCGGGCATCCAGTTCCTCGCGCACAAGTTTGAGCATTTGCACGAATTGCGAAAAAATCAACGCTTTATGCCCTTCAGCGCGCAGCGTTTCCAGCGTTTCCACCAGCAATTCAAATTTCGCTGAGGCGCCGCGAAAATCTTCCTTGGTGAGGCGCGGGTGATTGGAAATTTGCCGCAAGCGCAACAGGCCTTCCAGCACTTTCATGCGGGCATCGTTCATGCCCTGCTCTTCGATGATACCCAGCAGCATGGCTCGATAATAGTCGCGCGTTTTGGCATATAGTTTTTTCTGGGCGGGTTCCATATCACAATATAGAATTCGCTCCGTGCGCGGCGGCAGTTCGGGTGCAACCTGGGCTTTGGTGCGCCGCAATATGAAGGGATAAACCAGCGCCCTCAACATTTGGGCTGCCGTTTCATCACCCCGGTTTTCGATGGGGTTACTGAATTCGCGCTTGAAATACTCGAGGCTGCCCAACAAACCAGGATTGAGAAAGGCAAATTGCGACCATAATTCAAAGGTATTATTTTCCACCGGGGTTCCGGTCAACACCAAGCGATGGTCACTGCGCAACAAACGCGCCGCCTTCGATGTTTTCGCCAGCGGATTTTTAATCGCCTGCGATTCATCCAAGACAACATAATGGAATTTATATTCACGCAGAGTCTCGATATCGCGCATCATCGTGCCATAGGTGGTCAACACCAGATCGTACTGATCGAAAACAGCGGCCCCGGCTTCGCGCTCCGCACCGTAATATTCGTGGAAACGCAACGAGGGCGCAAAACGCGCCGCCTCGCGCTGCCAATTGACCAACAGAGAGCGCGGCAACACGATCAGGTCGGCAGACTGAGCATGGCCGCTGATCCGCAGCGACAGCAAGAAGGCCAACGCCTCGATTGTTTTTCCCAAACCCATATCATCGGCCAGGCAACCGCCAAACTGATATTCATGCAAAAAATGCATCCAGTCGTAACCAGCTTTCTGGTAGGGGCGCAGTTCGCCGGTAAAGCCCGCGGGCAATGCCTGGGCTTCAATGCCCTCAAATTCCAACAAGCGTTTGCGGCGGGTACGAAATTCTTCATCGATCTGGTTTTGATCCACTTTGTCGAGCAGATCGTCAATCAGGGCGATGTGATGATTCGAGAGGCGCATCCCGTCATCGGTTTGCTCCCCGAGGCCAAAGAGATGTTTATAACGCTCGATCCATTCGTCTGGGATTTCGCCGATTGTGCCATCAGCCAGCTTGACGTATTTTTCTTTTTTGCGCAGGGCGCGGCGGACTTCCTTGAGGGTGGTTTCTACGTCCCCGAAGGTGATGACTGCCTCGATGTCGAACCAGTCGATCCCCGAACTGATGTTAAGTGAAAGCGTGGGCGCATTACGATTGACACGCGCCGTTTTGAGCTTTTCTTCACCGTAAATCTCAAAACCGGCGTCGGCTAACCGTGGGATGTGACGCATGAGAAAATCAATCGGGTCAACACGCGCCCGCAGCAAAAAGACATGATCATCGTAATCGCCGCGGCCATATTTGAGACCGTTATGCGCCGAGGAAATCGAACTGTAAATTTCTTCTTCCTGAATGGGCTGCTGATGGACGCGCACCAACTCCCACGTTCCCGGCGTACGGCGAATGGTTTGCTCCGGAAGTTGCGATTGATAGGGCACTTCATACTCTTCGTAGCCAAAGAATAACTGCACCTGGAATTCCCCACCATCATCGGTGAGATACAGGCGCTTTGCCGGTTCTCCACCGGCATCTACCCACGAAATCAGGTCGCTCTCGATACGGAAGCGTTCCGCCAATGCAGGAAAGTAATTCTCAAGGAACTCATCTTCGTAATGGACAGTGATTTTGACTTCGGGAGAGCGCAGCCATGTATGCAACAAATCGATCGAATAGGGCGCTTCGATTTCAATCAGTTTATCATCTACCAACGCCCAGATCGGTTCTTTCACGCTGACAATATCCACATTGACATCACGAATTGAAATATCCGTTTCCCCATGCTTTAAGGCAGCCTGCATCGATATATATTCGGCGTCTTTTTCCAGGCGCAGATGCATTTCTGTGCTTTCAGGAATGAGTTGCACTGCCCGCCGCATGGGGTTGCTGGAACTCCCAAAAAAGATCGGCAGTGGTATATGTCGCAATAAGGATAAATCTTCGGCGATGGGGAAATCGTATGATTCGTAGTAATAGTAAGAACTCGCCCGGCGCGTTTGCTTTTGAATCAGGCGAATAAAAGCATCCGCGTCTGCGGAATAATTCAGCGCACCCTGGGGATTAAAGTTCTTGCTAATCTCTTTAATGGCGTTGAGCATCCACTGATTGTGTTTGACCAGTTCGGGGAGGTCTTTTTCAGGCGGTAACTCCCCGATGGGAAGCACCCCTTCGGGAATGCGATCCAACCACAGGCGGTAGGGAACGAGCGTCCACCCCGTGGTTTCAGGCTGCAAACTGAGAAAAATCCAGTATGGGCTGGAAGCCTTTTTCGCCGCGGGTTTGCGCTCAATCAACATACGATCAAAGCGCGAACGCCACGCGCTGGGAGCCAGTTTCGCAAGATGTGCATGAACTGCCAGGCCAGCAGCCACCATATGCTTGCAGAACCAGCCGCTTTCAGCATGTGGACAGGTGCAGTCCAGATCTAACTCATCACTCTGCACCCACAATTCCACCCTGTAAAGCCGTGTGCCCCGAACGCTGCACTGGGCTTCCTGAAGGTCTGCCGATTGAACATAAACTCGGTTGGCGCGAAAATATGCATGACCGCGCTGATAAACGTTTGGCCCCGCCATATCACGCAGTTCATTTTCGGTTAAAAAATCAAGCAGGGTGAAATTCACGGTTGGCCTTATGATAATAAGCGACAAGGTGACTGTCACTTCGTGCATGACAGTCACCTATAAGCCCCAAGGGGATTTTCAGTCTACCAAATACCCCAGTATTATAAACCGACTTTCTCGTTAAAAGCGACGATCAATTCATCCATTTCTTCAATCTGAGTCTGGAAGCTGGTCCAGTAATCGGGCTGATACCACTGCGCCTGAATTTCTTCATAGGTGCGGGCCTGCTGCTCAACCCAGGTAAAATATTTGAGCTGATGGATGCGACGGCGGTCGGTATAGCGCAGTTCTTCCAGATTGTCTGTACTCTCACCTTGCAACCAACGAGCAAAGTCAGCGGCAGCATCGGTTTCTTTGTATTCGCCATACTCTTCGTGCATTTCTGTTAGGCGACTCTGATATAGTTCCATTGAGTCGGTCAAAACTGTGAGCATGATGTCGTTCTCACCCATCTCATAATACTTGGCAGCTTTGATCGCTGAAAGTACATTGGAGATGCCGGAGAAGCCCAACAGATCAAGCTGCCCAACAATGGCTTCGGGAACCCCTTGCTGCGCCAGGTAGGCCTTACCCGCAGGCTCATTGAACAAGCGCGAGATATTGACCACAGCGTTGTCGTCAATCGCAACGATCATATCAGTATTTTTGGAATTGTGAATCCAGGGCACGTGTTTGTCGCCGATGCCTTCAATGCGGTGCGCGCCGTAGCCGTTCTCTAACAGCGTGGGGCATTGCAGGGCTTCACTGGCAATAATTTTGCTGTCGGGGAAAATCTGTTTCATGTAGTCGCCGCTGGCAATTGTCCCGGCAGAGCCGGTTGCCGAGGCCATGCCGCGGTAATTATCGTTCGGGCCCATAACCTGCTTGAGCACTTCTTCCATGGCGTGGCCGGTAACTTCGTAGTGCCACAGATAATTACCAAATTCTTCAAACTGATTGAAAATCATCAGGTCTTCGCCGGTGGCGCGCAATTCCCAGCATTTGTCGAAGATTTCTTTTACGTTTGATTCGCTGCCCGGGGTTTTGATGGTCTCACCGGCGATCGAAGCCAGCCACTCGAAGCGTTCCTTGCTCATTTCGGCGGGGAGGATAGCAATCGATTCGCAGGCCAGGAGGGCCGAATCATACGCCCCACCGCGGCAATAGTTGCCTGTGGAGGGCCAAACAGCCTTCTGGGTGGTGGGGTCAAACTGACCTGTAACCAGGCGTGGGACGAGGCACCCGAAGGCGGCGCCAACCTTGTGAGCGCCAGTCGGGAACCACTTGCCTACCAATACAACGATGCGGGCATCCACACCCGTCAGGCTGGAGGGCAGTTCCAGATAATTTACACCACCGAATCCGCCGCCGCTGGCCTTAGCTTCATTATGCCAGGAAATGCGAAACAGGTTACGGGGATGCAGATCCCACAAACCAATCGAAGCCAATTCTTCTTTGAATTTGTCGGGGATCAGCGCGGGGTTTTTCATCTGCGCAAAAGTCGGAATAATGATATTGCGCTCTTTGGCACGCTTTACGGCGCGTTCCAGGCGATCTTCATAAACGGTCAGGTCAATGGTGTACATGGGTCTCCTGATATATGGGGTGAATTAGGGTATACGTTTGTGGAATCAAATTGTCAGACAACTAGATTATAACGCAAAATGTATATTTAGGAAACTTGTCTGACAATTGAATTATCACTATGCGGGGCTTCGGTGACAATATACAACGGGCGGCCTTTGGCTTCATCATATAAACGGCCAATATACTCCCCCAAAACGCCCAATGAAATCAATTGCACCCCGCCCAGGAACAACACCGCAATCAGTGCGGATGCCTGTCCAAAGAAAGCTTGCGAACCAGCCAGACGCAGCGCAATCACTACCGGAATCGCCAAAATGCTGATCCCAGCAGATGCAAAGCCCAGATACATGGCTACCTGTAATGGGAAATAGGAAAATCCAGTAATCGCATCACTGGCAAATTTGATCATTTTTCGAAGCGGATATTTGGTTTCGCCAGATAACCGGGCTGCGCGTTCGTACTCAACGCCAATCTGTTTAAACCCCACCCAAACCGACATGCCGCGCAAGAAACGATGCCGCTCGCGCATTGAATTCAACACATTCACGACAGAACGGTCCATCAGGCGAAAATCACCTGCATCCATAGGAATATTCACATCGGTGATGCGCTGGATAATGCGATAGAATGCCGCCGCGGTGAATAACTTAAACCAGGATTCCCCTTCGCGTTTGGAACGCACCGCATAAACCACCTGATAACCTTCACGCCATTTGGCAATTAAATCTAGCATCACTTCAGGCGGGTCTTGCAAATCTGCATCAATAATAATCACCGCTTCCCCGCGACTATAATCCAGCCCCGCGGTGACAGCAATCTGGTGCCCAAAATTGCGCGCGAAGATCACGGGCACCACACGCGGGTCTTTTTCAGCTAGTTGCTGAATCTGCTCAGTAGAGCCATCTGTGGAGCCATCATCAACCAACAATAACTCCCAGGCTTCGCCGGTTTGCTCCATCACCACGCGTACCCGGCGAGTTAGCTCAAGGATATTTTCAACTTCATTATAGATTGGCGCAATAACAGAATATTTCATAACCAACTTCGTTTATGAACTCAACTCGGAGATAGGAAACTCTTCATCAACCGGGAAAGGAGGTAATCCCAGCACACGACAGCGCAGGTATTTGGCAAAAATCCACAAAGAGAGCAATACTGGAACGACTAAAAACGCAGCCAGCGCGCCGTGCAACACCAAAGCTCCCAAAATCGACACCAATACAATCCCCGGATGAATGTGAACGGTACGCCCCACAATCACAGGGCGCAGCCAGAAATTTTTCACCGCAGTTAGAATCAGATACAAAGCTAATACCAGGATAGCAAACCAGAAGTTTGACATAGAAAAGTAGGCTGAACCTTCGAGCAAGGCCACCCCAACCGAGAGAACGCCCGATACAATCGCGCCAACTTCATGTACAAAACTCGTCAGGCCGGTAAAAAATCCCAGCATGACTGCTCCAGGCAAACCCACAATTAGCCAGACAACCGAATCCATCACCCCAACGGCCAACATAAAAGTTAGCTGGCTGCGCATATAATCGGCCCAGACAAAACGGAGTTGGCCTAATAATTTTCGAATATCCTCCTGCAAATTATCGGGGGCAATATTGACAATGCCTTCCCCAAAACGGTGACCATCGTGCAAGAAATAGAACCAGCTAATCATCATCACCATGACCCAGATGAAATTCTTTGTGACCGCCCCAACAACGACAAAGACACTCTCGGCAATGGGAGAGAGCATATCAGCAGAAAACTGGGGCACATCAGGTAAAAATTCTTGCGGATAGAAAACCCACTCCATAAACTGAACCGGGGTTGAGCGTAATTCTGCATAGTGGATTGCCAGGCTCTCGAAATTAACCGTAAATAAACGCACCTGTCCCACTATCACCGGCGTAATCATCGCCGGTGCCGAAGCAATGACAAGTATGGTCAGGATATAGACAATCACAACTGCCGCCCCGTGTGAAAGGCGTGTACGTGTGGAAAGAAAACGCACAATCGGGTAAGTGATATACGCCATGATTGCCGCGATTATCAACGGATTGATGACCGCGCGAAAATACCATAGCACCCCGATCACTAAAAGTATCAGACTAGCCAATGCGCCATAACGCGCTTCTTTACTCCATCTTTCCTGCTGCATCATGTTTCCTTTTCCTGATCAAATCCCCAAGAGCAAGAAAGCTCGCGCGGATTTCCAGATCACCATTCTACCAGAATCCGCGCAAGCCTCTATACAATTTTTTTGTGCCCAGTTTGAGGATTTACCCCACAATTAGCCATTGCCTAAATCAATGCTTTAACGGCATCTAATGTTGGCTTAATAACCGGCGCCTCGCCTGCGGCCATCATCGCGGCGTTGACATCTTTCAGGCCGCTGCCGGTATTGACGACGACTACGGGATCGTCTGAGTTAATCAGGCCATCCTGTACGGCTTTTACCAGCCCTGCGTAGGAAGTTGCGCCAGCCGGTTCAGCGAAGATACCCACCGGGCCAAGTTCACCGATCGCGGCAATGATGGCTTCATCTTCAACCAGAATATAGGCCCCATTAGTGTGCGTGGCAGCCCGCAAAGCGCGCAAACCATCGCTGGGCATATTGACGGAGATACTGTCGGCGCGCGTAGTGGCGCTGACGGCAATGATTTCCTCATTGCCCGCGTTGAAGGCGTTAGCGATGGCTGCCGAGCCGGTGGATTGCACGCCAAAGATGCGCGGCATCCCCTCGATGAGGCCTAGTTCTAGCAGGTCTTTGAACCCTTTGTGAATCCCGGAAATGATGTTGCCATCACCCACAGAGACAAAAACAGATAACTGCTCATTGACAACTGGCACCTGCTCCCAGATTTCAAAAGCGGCGGTTTTCTTGCCTTCAGCAGTGAAGGGATTATAGCCCGTGTTGCGGTTGTACCAGCCAAATTCAGCGGTGGCTTCCAGTGATAATTTAAAAGCCGCGTCGTAATTATCGTCTACCAAAATCACTTTGGCGCCAAAAATTTGAAGTTGCGCAATCTTCGCCGCGGGGGCCGTTTTCGGCGCAAAGATCACTGATTGATGCCCTACAGCGGCGGCCATGCCTGCTAGAGCGGCTCCCGCGTTGCCTGTAGAAGCGGTCACGACGACTTCAGCGCCGATTTCGCGGGCGCGGCCAATCAGCACAGCGCTGGCGCGGTCTTTGAAAGATGCTGTGGGGTTGCTGCTCTCGTCTTTGATGTAGAGATGTTTCAGATCAAGTTTTTTCGCCAACGCGGGTGGTGAAAACATCGGGGTCCAGCCAGCCGCCCGGAGCGGAGTACCGTATCCCCCAGGGTCGGGCACCGGCAAGAGGGGCAGGTAACGCCACAGGGATGCCTCGGCCTTGACGACCAGAGCATCCACCGGTTTTTTCTTTAGGGCTTCATAATCCAGAATAACATCCAGATTACCCCCATCTTTCGGGCAGGTATACGTAACTTCTGTGGGACCGTATTCGGCCCCACAGACTGAACATTTATAACCAGTAAAATGGGTCATGCAGTTTGTACTCCTTCTTCTTCTGTAACGCCCGCCATCAGCAGACCAAGCTGTGCGGGGGTGGCGGTTTCGGCGGGCACAATGCCCATAATTTGCCCTTCAAAGATAACCGCGATGCGGTCGGAGAGGGTCAGGATTTCATCGAGGTCTTCAGAGATGAGCAGAACGGCGGTGCCGCTGCGACGCTGGGCGAGAAGTTGTTCGCGCACGTATTCGGTAGCACCGATATCGAGGCCGCGCGTGGGCTGTGCGGCGACAATGGCACGCGGTTGGCGCGAGATTTCACGCGCCAGGACAACTTTTTGGATATTGCCACCCGAAAGGCTTTTTGCCATCGTTTCTTGCGAGGGGGTTTTTACGCGGAATTGCTCAATCAGCCGCTCACTATGGTGAGAAATCTGGCGCAGGTTGAGAAAACCAAAACGCGAGAAGGGCTGTTTATGATGCTCGCGCAGGATCATATTTTCAGCAATGGTAAAGTCCTGAATCATGCCGTCACGCATCCGCTCTTCAGGGATATAGGAAAGCATCCGGTCGGTGCGATCACCGGGAGGAAGCGACGAAATATCTTCACCTTCCAGATAAACCTCGCCCTGTGTGGTTTTGCGCAGCCCGGTGATGACTTCGGCAAGTTCACGCTGCCCATTGCCGGAGACGCCCGCAATGCCCAGAATTTCGCCAGAGCGCACTTCAAGATCAACATCGCTCAGACCTGGAGTGCCGCGGTCGCTTTTACAAGATACGTTCTTCAATTCCAGGCGGATTTCACCTAATTCAGCATGGCCGCGGTCGGGGGCAAAGCCAATTTCACGACCAACCATCCAGCTAGCCAAATCTTCTTTAGTGGTTTCGGAGATTTGGCGAGTGCCGACCATACGGCCATCACGCAGCACGGTGACACGCTGGCAAATCTCAATGACTTCATGCAATTTATGCGAGATGAAGATCAGCCCGTGGCCGTCTTTGGTCATCTGACGCATGATGACGAAGAATTCATCCACTTCCTGAGGGGTCAGCACGGCGGTGGGTTCATCAAGGATGAGCAGAGCCGCGCCGCGATAAAGCGCTTTGATAATTTCAACCTTCTGCTGCTGCCCCACCGAAAGCTGCCAAATGTAGGCCTGGGGGTCCACTTGCAGGCCATAAATATCGGCTAACTCCAGAATACGCTTGGTGACGTTATCAAGGTCGGTGAGTGGGCCACGTGAGGATGGCATTCCCAGCGCTACATTTTCAGCGACAGTGAGAGTTTCAACTAACATAAAATGCTGGTGAATCATACCAATGCCGAGGTTGATGGCATCGGTAGGCGAAGCAATATCTACGCGCTTCCCGTTGAGCCATATTTCGCCCTCATCCGGGTGATACATACCATAAAGCACTTTCATCAGCGTGCTTTTTCCCGCGCCGTTTTCTCCCAATAAGGCGTGGACTTCACCAGTACGAACATCGAAATCGACATTATCGCTGGCAAGTACGCCCGGAAAGCGCTTGGTTATGCCGCGCATTTCCATATGGTCAATGCGAGTGTGTCCAGAAGGGAGTTTGTTCGTTTCAGTCATGGTACCATCCTGCGCTCAGAACTATATTGACATCATGGAGATTTCCGAAGACGTTGCACGCTTGAAGTTCTTTTGCACATCTTCGGAAATCTGTTCTTAGAATTTATGATGAATCCAGGAATACAAGAAATCTCTTTCATGTGCTCCTGGTTTCTTCATAACAGGACTTACGCATTTTCGTAAAAGACACCCCTGTTTTCGGTATATTTTTCATCGTTTTGCGTAAGTTCTAATAACATATTTCGATGAGAAGACCTGGCAAGTCTCCATGATGAAAACTTGCCAGGTCTTGAGACTGTAAAACTACTCGCCTAGATCAATGACGATGCTGCCATCAATGATGCCTTGGACAGTGCCATCTGCCAAAGCTTTGACATCATCAGCCAATACGAAATCGGCGTTGTATTCCAGAACTTCGCCGCCGCCAGCAAGGTCAATCACGAAAGCCTGTCCACCATAGGTGCCTTCAGCAATCATGGAGACCATTTCTTTGAGGACAACTTCCCAGTGGTATACCTGATTGGCAACCACAATCCCGGGAGCCAGAGCAGTCTGCGAGGCCTGGGTGCCGAACCACAGCACGCCGGATTCTTCAGCCACACCGATTGCGCCCACAACCATCTGGGCGGTGCCGGTGAGTACATCTGCACCCGCTGCGATGTGGGTGTTGGCTGCTTCAGCCGCCAGCGCCACATCGGAGAACGAGCCGATATAGTTCACGTTGACCTGCACATCCGGATTGGTAGCCTGAGCGCCAGCCACGAAGCCATCCACATATAGCTTGGCATCGCCAGTTTCGATAGGCCCAACTACGCCGATCACGCCGCTCTCAGAAAGGCTGGCTGCCAACACACCGTTGACATAGCCACCCTGCTGGGAAGCTGCTTCATAAGCGAAAATATTGGGCAGATCAAAGGTGTCCACCGTGGTGCCCCAGGCAAAGCTGGTTTCGGGGAAGTCGGGGGCGATTTCCTGCAAGGAGGACCCGTACTGCGAACCGTGGGCAATCACCAGATTGTAACCTTCGGAAGCATAGTCACGGATCGCTGCCGCGGCGTCATCCACCACGAACATGCCTTCCGAGTAGACGATTTCCATTGCCGCTTCGCCGCCGAGCCATTCCTGAACCGCGAGCAGGGCGTCATACATGCTCTGGCTGAAAGCCAGATCGGTGATGGCGCTGGGCATTACAATGGCAACTTTGAAAGTGCCATCAAAGGTCGGGGCAGCCATGCCCTCTTCCATAGCCGGTTCTTCAGCAGCAGGAGCTTCTTCCATCATGCCTTCGTGTCCGGGCCAGGAAGCGTCGATCTCGGCCATGACAGTATCCATATCGGCCGTGCCGGAGAAGTAATCGGTCATGCCTTTCCAGAACGAACCCGCCCCAACTTCACCGGGCATCAGGTCCGAACCGTCAAAGCGCACACTGGTGGCATCTGCAACCAACGCCGCAATGCCCTTCTCGATCTCGTCGCCGTACCAGTTCAGGTCGGTGTCCATCTGGGGAGCCAACGCGCCGCCAGCGGCCAACCATTCTTTGAGCGCTTCACCTTTGGTGAAGAATTCCATCACCGCACGCACTTCGTCGCGGTCATTGAATTGCGCCATGATGTCGCCCGCTACCAGGTAGGGGCTGCCATAGGCTTCGTCCAGACCCGGCAGGTAGAAGAAGCCGTAGTCTTCACCGGCCACAACCCCTTCGGGGAAGAAGCTGGTGATGAAGTTGCCCTGTTTGTGCAGCCAGCACTTGGGCGGCTCTTCAAACATCGGGGTGGGGGCATCGCCAAAGAAGGTCGTCACAATAGCTTCTTGCCCACCGTACACATACGCATCGCTCCACAGCTCCGTCAGCACGGTCAATGCATTCTTGACCTCGGGGGAGCTGAAGGGCAGTTCGCCGGTGACCCATTTGTCATAGTTCTCCAGCGAGGTCGTGCGCAGCATGACTTCTTCCATCCAGTCGGTGGCGGGCCAGCCTGTGGCCGCACCCGACTCGATGCCTACACACCAGGGGGTGTCGCCATCGGCCACGATCTGGTCAGACAGCGCCAGCATTTCGTCCCAGGTGGTCGGGATGGCATAGCCAGCGGCATCAAAGGCAGCTTTCGGATACCACACCTGACTCTTGGCGTTGAAGCGATGCCAGACACCGGCCACAATCGGGCCATCGGGGCCTGCCATGGTCGCCATCTGCCACCAGGAGGGGTTGTAGTTATCAATGCTGCTTTCGGGCAAGTAGCTGCTCACGTCCACAACTTCACCCTGAGCCACGAAGGTCGCCAGCAGACCCGGCTGCGGGAAGTCCACAATATCCGGGGGATCACCCGCTTCGACGCGGATACCAATCGAGGCTTCGAATTCTTTCGAGCCTTCGTACTGGATGTCGATGCCGGTCGCTTCTTCAAACGCAGCTACCGAGTTGTCGAATTTGACAGCGTCTTCATCGGTGAAGGGGCCGGTCATCGTCACAACCGTGCCAGCGAATTCGCCAGCCATCGCCCGACCGTAGTACGTGCCGTCATCGGCCATTGGCTCTTCAACCATTGGCTCTTCTTCTACAACCGGTTCTTCGGCCGCTGGTTGGCAGGCCGCCAGCAGCATGGAGGATACGATCAACATCGTGATCAGTATCCAGGAAATTTTCTTGAAATTCATTTGTCTTCTTTCTCCTTGTTACAAAGTGATGAATTGAATCGTTCTACATAGTGTACTTATCTGATTAAATCGTTACCCTATCAGCACCACCTCCTTCCAGTCATAGTGATTAATCTTCGCGCTCAAAAGGACGCGTCAACGCTGCGGGTGCTCGCACCCGTGAAACTGTTGCCACTAATACCAAAATTGTCAGAACATATGGCATCATCACCGCAATATCCGAAGGGATGGGAATTCCTAAAACCTGAATCCATAATTGCAGTGAATTGATCATACTAAATAGCAACGCGCCACCCAACACCCCCCATGGACGCCAGGCGCCGAAGTACACCAGTGCGACAGCGATAAAGCCAAGCCCACTGGTCATATTCTGCTGAAAAACATTCAGCAAAGCGATGGATAACGAAGCCCCGGCAACCCCTGAAAGAGTGCCGCCCAAGATGATCGTAAAATATCGGACACGTGCCACACTGACCCCAAGCGAATCCGCGGCTTCAGGATTCTCACCCACCGCGCGGATTTTTAGACCCAATGTAGTTTTGTTCAAAACAAACCAGGCTACCGGTACGAGAAGAAAAGCAATATAAACTAGAATATTCTGGCGAAAGAAAATATCGCCAATGATGGGAATATCGCTCAAGCCAGGGATATAAATTTTTGAAAACCCTTTGACAGTCTCAACCGTGCCCAGCATTTTCTGGAATAACAGATCGCTCAGACCCAGCCCGAAGAGATAAAAACCAATCCCGCTGATCCCCTGCACAGCGTGCAGATTGACAGTCACATAGGCCATTGCCAGCCCCATCAACGCACCGACGATCATCGCTGCCAATATTCCCAGCCACAGATTCTCTGTTGTAAAAGCAACATAAAAGGCCGCAAAAGCGCCTAATAGCATCTGGCCCTCAACGCCAAGATTGAGTACACCGCTACGCTGTCCAAAGGCTTCGCCAATGGCTGCATATAAATAAGGCGTCGCCAGACGAATGCCCGAAGCCAAAATGCCCACCAAAACGGTTGTTGAAAGCAAGTCTGAAATCATGCCATCACCTCCACGCTTTGAGCATTTTCATCACCGGGGATTTGAGGCTGATCGTCATCATCTCCCACAACCAGGCGGCGGCGCTGACGGCGCCTTCGCCAAATTTCGCTGCTAACCACGAATACCACCACCAAACCATTGAGTGCGGTCACCAACGCCGAGGGAACCTGCACCACCCGCTGCATTTTGTTGGCGCCAACCAACAAAGCACCAAATAACACCGATGCCGGAATCGTCCCCAATGGATGCAACTGTCCAAACAGTGCAGCAACAATGCCATTAAACCCGGCGCTTCCGGTAAAGCCCGAAGCCGATCCATCAGTAATCATGCGGTAATTGACGCCGAAAACTTGCGTCGCGCCAGCCAGGCCAGCAAAAGCACCACTCAGTAATAATGCCAAAACAACATAGCGGTTAACTTTGATACCTGCATAACGGGAAGCATGGGGGTTCTGCCCCACCGCTCGGATGCGGTAGCCCAGGGTTGTGCGCCAAAGCAAAATATACACAAAAATTGCTAATACAACCGCGATCAGCGCGCCCAGATGCAAGCGTGTAGGAACCCAACGCGGCAGCCGAAATACTTCAAGCAGGCGGGCGGTTTGCGGAATTTGAGAGGCCAATTCAGCCTGTGCCGGGTCAATCATCGGGCCGCGCAGCAAGAAATTCATCAACTGCACAGCGATGGCGTTCATCATCACCGTGCTAAGAATTTCGTTGACATTGAAGCGCGCTTTGAGAAAACCGGGGATACCACCCCAAATCGCGCCACCCAAAAAACCGGCTAGCATCGAAAGGGGAATCACGGCCCAGCCGGGCCAATCTGTCAACGTGAGGCCCAGCAGCGTCGCAAAAATCGCACCAATCACCATCTGCCCCTCGCCGCCGATATTAATGACATCCCCGCGGAAGGAAATACAAATGCCCAGCCCCACCAACAACAGCGGCGTCGCCTTTACCAGCGTTTCCGCGATCGCATTGGTACTACCAAAAGCACCCTCCCACAAAGCGCCATAGGCTTCAATGGGATTAACTTTCAAAAGCAGCAACATCACCGCACCCACTGCTAAAGCCGCGATTGTGGCAAACACCGGGAGCAAGGCATCTACCAAGCGGGAAAACCACTCTTTCTGAAATAATTTTTGCATAGTCAACTCCCGATTATATTAATGTCCGCGTTCACCGCGCACATAGGGTACTCCCAACGCCGCCGGAGAACCCAGGCGTTTTCGGGCAGCAGCCCGTGACCCCATGACCAGCGCAACGATGGTCAACAAGAAAGGTGTCATCTGCAAGAAAAACCCTAAATTCGAATTAACATACAGCGGGTTCGCAAAACCAAACAGCAGCGCCGGGCCTTGCAAATCTAGGATACCGCGGCGGATAGCCCCAAAAAGATAGCCGCCCAACGCAGCACGCAGCGGATTCCATTGCGCGAAGATCACCAAAGCAATCGCGATCCAACCCTGGCCCGAGGTTGTCTGGCTGCTATACCAGCCCGGCGAAACCGAAAGGCTGATCGTCGCTCCTGCCAAACCAGCCAAACAGCCACC
>Ga0257125_1002461_pt1 | contig 15086 bp, 14 predicted proteins | sample SI106_200metaG_FD_190183 | JGI IMG/M metagenome (GOLD analysis project Ga0257125, IMG submission 190183) | Marine microbial communities from Saanich Inlet, British Columbia, Canada - SI106_200 | ecosystem: Environmental > Aquatic > Marine > Inlet | place: Canada: British Columbia | collected...
CCATCTATAACAAGCTCTTCTTATTCTTCTATATAAAGTAGAAAATAACAATGAGGATAGAAATTAACTGGTGGGATAATCAGTCCTTTCTTTTAAGTTTTTGCCGCATTTAAAAAATGGAAGTTTTTTAGAAGAAACCTTGACAAACTTTCCAGTTTTTGGATTTCTGCCGGTATAGGATTGATATTTTTTTAGGTTAAATGCCCACAACCCTCTAATTTCGACTCTATCTCCCTTTGCAAGAGTTGTTGCAATTTCTGAAAAAAATATATTGACGAGGTCAATTGATTCCTTTTGGGTCAGAGAGCATCTGTTTTTAACTACTTCGATCAATTTTAATTTGTTCATTTCTTTCCCACAATGTATTTACCGGATTAAAATTCATTTAAATGGTATAGACAGAAACTATTACCAGAGCAGGCTTGTACTTCCCATAATTATGCATCTTTGCTTACAATATCGGTAATATCCAAGACCCATCGCAAAAAAGAGCCGTGTAGCAACAGTTGAACAGCCCAGCATAAATGACCGGGTTCCAGGCCTGGTCTTTGATTTTTATGGGTTTCATTCCTCGGACTCTGTGGCATTGTTTCTAAGATAATGATCCAGGTCAACCACGTTATTAAAATCCAGGCCCACAAACCGGATCTGTTTTATTTTAATTTTCATGGAACCCTCAGAAAATGAGGGGACGGTTGCCACTTCATTTTCAGATACGGTTTTAAAAGGAATTTTGGACACATAGCATCCATTACTGCTCAAAGAGATTGTTTTTTCCTGGAGATATTCCATTTCAGACTCAAAACTGTCTGAATCCGTATATTCAAATGCAAGCCCGCCCATGCTTATGTTGGTAATCTGCCCAATTTCATTCGACGGCGGATCAACTGCTGCATACGAGCCATTGGCCGCCTTATACCGCTTATTTTTTCTCCTTTCAAAGGCTTTTTTCTTATCCGTCATTGTCGTCCCCTTTTATTACTATTTTAAGATATTTTTGAATAACGCCCCCTTTTGTCCAATTGCTGCGGAATATGAAAATGATAATCCTCGGCTCGCAGAGGAACTTATGCTCAATAGATTCAGATCTGTCCCGGATAGTAAATAGTTTAAGACCCTTTAGTAAATCAAAATTGATTCGTCAATACGCAAAACTACGTATTTTTATAAAAAAAAGACTTGCCACATTACATAGAATTATTGATGAAAGAGTCTTGCCCAAGGCTATTCAGAATGGAGGGCATGGCTTAAAATAATTATGAAATAATAAAATTAATTTTATATTTTTTTTGCCAGACGATACAATCCTTGGCTATGATTTCAAAATTAAGGCCATTACGTACCTGTTCCTGCGGGCAAAATAAAGTCCAACCTTTTCTGGTACTGAACCCTATGGATAAGGAGCATTGATTTTTTATACGACAAATTTTATAGCCAAGTTGTTTCTCTTTTTTATGGTAAGCCTGGTAGAAAAGAACAAGGTTGTTTTTTTCACCTTTAAACACTCCGGACCGTGCGTAGAATTATTTTAACAAAGTATTGCCCTTGAAGTATCCGCTCTGGGGGAACAGATATGGACGGTGGCCGTGTTTTTATATATTTAAAAAATTTAATTTGAAAGAATGTCTTATACTGATTTTTATATAAAAATGATCGGGTGAAGTCGATTGGATAAGTTCTTTTTATATTATAAAAAATAATGTGGAAGAATGGCTTGTGACATAGGTGAAGGGTTATATAATTGAATTAAAAATTCTAAATTGAGAGAACACTCAGTCATACCACAAGTGACGCTTCCCAAAATTTGTTCAAATGATACAGATTTGTTGGAGGCATTACAAAATCTGACATTATTAACTGATTTTTTAAAATTGAGAAGTTTTTACTCTTTTCCCTTGGTAACATCGTACAGATTTGGTAGTCAAATAAAAAAGACATAAGTTACAATGGATACATTTTGAAGACTCACGACTTCCCTCTCTGATTTTTTTAGGAAAATTTGGATCTGCTATAAGCGCTCTACAAAGGGAGATATAATCTGCCTCTCCACTTTGGATTGTTTCTTCCATAAATTTTGGATCAATCATTCCTCCAACGGCAAAGATTGGTACGCTAACTTGATTTTTTATATTCTTAGCACTTTCTCTATTGTATCCTTGATCGAATGGTATTGGTTTCATTAACTTATTCCCATACTTTTTCATAATAAAACGAAATAAAAAGTTTTTGTTTTTATACATATCCCATTCATCCAGAATCACATCAAAAGGGATTTCTCCCCTTAAAGTTGACCCTCCATCTTCCCCAATTCCACAGCTTACCTCAATGCCATCAAATCCCATTTCAGCCATTTCTTTTGCCATTACAATACTTTCTTCGGGTTTTAAGCCTTTTTTCATATAATCATAAGCACTTATTTTAATGAGAATGGGATAATCTTCTCCTACGCTTTTGCGCACCCGTTCGTATATCTCGGTGACAAAGCGCATCCGATTCTTTATTGAACCACCCCATTTGTCTTGTCTTCGGTTTGTGTGAGGACAAAGGAATTGATTAATTAAATATCCATGAGCTCCATGGAGCTGTATTGCATCGAAACCGCTTTCTTTTGCCCTTCGAGCTGCTTGAACAAATGCTTCAATTATTCTCTCAATATCGGCTTCTGTCATTTCTCGTGGCAAAACGAATAAAGATTTATCTTTCACGGCTGAGGGGGCTATGGGTTGACTACCTGTCATTTCTTTTGTTGTTTGTCTACCGCAATGATTTAATTGAATGGCAATTTTAGTACCGTTCTGATGGACATGGTTCACTAATTTTTGGTATTTTAAAATGTGTTCGTCAGTGTCTATGCCAAGCATTGATTTAAATTTCCCATCACGACTCACATACGTATATCCAGTAATAATTAACCCAATACCACCTTTTGCGAGACGCTCATACAATTTAAAAAGGCGATCGGTCGGAAAACCATTATCGTCGGCCATCGCTTCATGCGTTGCGGAGCGCACCAGTCTGTTATTTAATTCCATCCCTTTAATCATAGTTTTTTCAAATAAAACGGACATAATCCTCCCTCTTCGCCTGTTATTACATTTAAAAAATAGATGTAAATTTATGTCAATATTGATAAAAATTACAGTAATATATTGTGGCACAAAACAAATAACTTTTTTATAAATAATTCAATTATACGGGAAAAATCAAAATCAAAAAAACAACCCCCCCCATAATTGGAGATAAAGCAAATTTTGTTTAGACCCCCAGAAACTAATTCCCAAAAATCCTAAATAGCAATTAAGTTCTATAAAAATTAACTTGTAAAAATCACATCCAAAGGAGAGCAGCTAAGAATAAAAAAGTGAATATTTTTTCCCCGGTGCAATACAATCAGAAACTATTTCCCCAGTCTTTTTAGAGATTGCAATTATACGGGAGGCTCCGACATAAGAAGGGCAATCTTCTATATCATGAACAAAAAAACAATCTTTAAGTTCACCGGGATAATGAAAATTGCCCAAATTACCAGAGAGATTTTCTTCTATTTCAAGTGTCTTTGCTTTCTCTTTTGCCTTTTTTACAAGATAACGCTCAAGGGCTACTCGACTCTGTTCTTTTGATATTTGATAATTGGAAATGATATCACCTCAATATATGATTGATTATATTTTAACCTTGTCATAGTTTCGGCACCTTATTTGCTGACCTAACAAACATGAACAATCCAGTCAATACGTAAAAACCCCTATTTTTGATCATATAGGTTATTTTTAGATAAGAGAAGTCCAGAAAAAATAACTTAAAAAATAAGCCTTGCTTTTTACTTGTAGCTTCCCCAAAAATATTTTTATTTAGATCCAGGACTGGAATCTTTAAAATTTATGAAATGTGATTTTGATATTATTGGATGAATTTTTTAGAAAAAGACCATATCTGTGAAAAAAACTAACATAAAACTATTAAAAATAGGGGTTTTTACCTATTTACACGGACAGTTTTTTATAATAATTATTCTTCTGTAATAACAGTGACCCTTTTTTACATTTTGGGCACCTCCTATGTTATTATAGATGAATTATTTTACATGAAGAACCCGGTTCATCACCGGGTTTTTCGCTTTTTTTATATTTGATAGCATTAAAACAAATTGTTATAGCAAGAATACGCTTTCACCTGAGGTAATGTTTAACTTGTTAAACCTTTTGACAGGAGGATTAAATGACTGAGAGTACAAGAACATCTGCGTTGGCAAGCCGCCACCGGGCTCTGGGATCTGACCTAGAAGACTGGAACGGTATGGGAACCGCCTGGAGTTACAACAGCGATCCGTGTGATGAACATGACGCCGTCCGTGAGGCTGCCGGCCTCTTTGACATGTCCGGTTTAAAAAAAGTCCATGTAAAAGGAAAGGATGCAGAGGCGGTTGTAGATTATATCATTACCCGGGACATGACCAAAATCGGTCCGGGCCAGTCCGCATATGGTGCTATTCTAACTGATGAGGGAATGATAGCTGATGATGCCATTATCGCTAATATGGGTGACAACGAGTATATCGTTGTTCATGGCGGTGGTTCCACCATGGAATTGCTGGAGGAAACCGCCAAAGGCAAGGATGTCACCTGTGAGTTTGATGATGACCTCCACGACATTTCCCTGCAAGGACCTAAAGCTCTTGAACTGCTGGATGCCCATACTCCCATGGATCTTTCGTCCCTGAAATATTTTCACCAGGAAAAAACCGAGTTGTTCGGCCACTCCTGCATCATTTCCCGCACGGGTTACTCAGGAGAACGGGGATATGAAATTTTTGCCGCGGCAGACGTGGTTTGTGACCTCTGGGACAAGATCCTGGAACATGGAAAAGAGATGGGCGTTATGCCCTGTTCTTTTACAGCTCTGGACAAGGTCAGAATCGAAGCTGCCCTGCTTTTTTACGGATATGATATGAGCGAAGAAAACACTCCCTGGGAAGTGACTCTGGGCTGGTCTGTCAGTGCCCGAAAGGCTGATTTTCGGGGCAAAGAGGCTGTACTTGCTGCCAAGGGCAGAGAGAAGGTCAACCTGGTCGGCATCTCAATTGACCATGATGATATGGTGGTTGGCGGCGAAAAATTGCTGCTGGATGGAAAAGAAGTCGGGTCGGTTCTCAGCCCGGGCTATTCTCACCGCATGAAAAAATCCCTGGCCCTGGTCCATGTCATCCCGGAAGCTGCCAAAGCAGGCACCAACCTGACAGTAAAGGGCGACGATGTTAATTACGCTGCCTTTATCGAGCGCACTCCCTTTTATGATCCGGAAAAAACTCGTACCCATCAATAAGTAACTAAACCAGTTCCAACCGCCCTGGTGTCATTATTCACAAGGGCGGTTGGATTGATATAACAGGACTCGGCGAGCCTTATAACGTGTTCGACTTACTTTATTAAAATCCCCCAAGATACCACATATTGTATAAGCAAATTTTTCAATCTTTGGTGTGCGATTCATCTATATGAAAAACCACATGACGAAATGAACCAAGCATCCATTATATTTTATTGGAGATTTCATAAAAAGCGGATAAAACTTTCAAATAAAAAATTAATCCCCAAGAAAATTTCCTTGGGGATGTTGATTTTTTTTACCATCCAGATGCTTTATTAATCAAATTATGCAACATTTCAGCGGTTGGATGAAGATATCTGGTACTTATGGTTTTCTGTGTGTCACCTAACAAACGGGCAACATGATCCAGGTCCATCTTAAAATTATAGCGCAAATTGGTTGCAACATAATGCCGGAAGGTGTGTGGCCCTCGTCCATCTCCTTTTGTTTTGAGACCAAGATCTTTAAGCATGCTGTCAATAATTTTATAAATCATGTTTTTCCCAGGGAATATTTTTTTGAATGAATCTTTAACAGGATCAGGAAAAAACGCTTCCAGATGTTTACCTAAATATATTGCTGTCTCTGGAGTGAAAAATACCGGCCTCGGTGTAGTTTTTGACCAGGACAAAAGGATGGCCTTTTCTTTAAGTTTAATATCACAAACACTGATGTTGGCAATCTCATTGATTCTGGCCCCAGTTTCACACATTAATCGAACAAGCAGATGATTTCGGATATGATTGACTTTAAACATGAACGTTTTACATTTTGCAATATCTTCTCCAGAGAACCATCTTTTTTCATGTTTCAGGTCAAAGGCCTGTTTATCCTGCCGTGGGATCTTGTACGTGTGCTTAATATGATAGCCATGGAAAGTGAATAACAGTTTTGTAATGGTCAGATAAGATTGAATCGTGTGTGCGGATACTTTTTTGTTCCGCAGAAACTCAGCAAAACAATCCATATGGTCCGTGAAATTTTCATTGAGCTTGTCGATTTCCTGTTCTAAGCAAAAAGTTAACAGCTTTTTCCTGATCACAGAATTGTATAAGGCTTTTGTGCTGTCTGCTAAAGCCATAGTATTCTGAGATTCAAAATACTGGTTCATCTGATTTTCAACTTCCGGTAAATGTGAAATAGACATTTTATGCCCCCTTGATGTGTGGGTTGGTATTATGGCACTGTAGATATGTCAGTATCTTTCAGGGCCGGTCTATTTGCACAATTAAAGATTTTTCAACCGGAAGAAAAGGAAGATCACAATTATTTGAAAATATATCAAAATGAGATGAATATATTATAAAAAACACTATGGTAAAATGATCGGTAACACCTCCACAAGCTCATAAAATTGAATTGAAATTTCAAAACTGAAAAAGCGTGTATACAATATATTGGGGTTCTCAAATTTTGTATTGACTGAGTCTTTGAAATGCCAGTCTCCATAGAAACAAGGTAGGAAAAAAGGGTTTAAAAATAGACACTATAATCGCCATCGACATCTGAATTTTCCAATTTAAAATAGAAGTTCTTTCTGTCAAAATGCTCAAACATGCAACACAATTAATCATAATCGATTCAATCGTCATAAATGTCCATATCTGGGTAATGTTTCTTTGCACATTCCTGGCAAATGCTGTGACTGAATTGTGCGTCTGAATGTTTTTGGATATATCCTTCTATCTGGTTCCAATATCCTTTATCATCTCGAATTTTTTTACAATGAGAGCAGATGGGGAGAAGCCCACTTAATGTTTTTATCTCTGCCAAAGCTTTTTGAAGTTTTACAATCATCCTTTCACGTTCTTTTTCTATTTTTGTTCGGGAATCAATTTCGCCTCTCAAATCTTTGTTAGCGGTGTCAAGTTCTTTGAAAATCAAGTCATATGGCTGCTTTATTCCAGTCTCAATAATTGCTTTGTATATCAGATAAAATGAAAAAAGTTTAAAATAATGACCAACCAGATTTGAAAATCCATAGTTGTTGATATAAAAGGTGAAAGCCAGCTCTGATAAGATGGTAAATATAATAGAAATAAGCAAATTTCTATATATTACCTGTAAAGAAGCCCGAAAAATTACCCGAAATCCCGATCAAAATCCCAAAATGTTTTACCCAAGTGAAAAATAGCCAGGCACATTAAATTAAGAACTTCAAGGTTTTTTAAGCAGAGACAGCAAGAACCGCGATATGCCTTTAATCCTCCTCCCCCCTTTTGGGGGGGATAAGAGGGGGGGCATGTGTTATACCTCATTATTTTTTATCGCCAAAATAAAAAGAGAGGAAAAAACACATGCGCCACCCTTGGAGTTCAATATTGACTGTTCTGTCAGAAATCACAAGAGAAAATTCCGGTTCGATTGTTTGCTGCACCCACTGTGGTAACCGCCATACATATATAAAATGGGGTTTTTACAGCCGTTACTCATTTGATGAAAAGTTGATAAATATTCAACGCTATCGATGTGATAATGATTTGTGCCCGCAAAAAACGTTTTCAATCCTGCCACATGCTTTTTTACCAATAATCCGGGCATCTTTGTGTATGCTGACCTATATTTTAAACATGTATGAGCAAGAAAATAGTATTGCCGACATTGCCCGACACACCGGTAGTAACTGGCCCCGGGTGCAAAGATGGATAGCCAAAGCTTTATCAATTCGGAAATGGCTCCAAAAGGAATATAACAACTCATCGCCTTGTCTGTTGAAAACCAGACAATGGCCATCCTTTACCCGGGATTTTTCCTGGGCTTTTTACCCGAACAGGATGAGGTGAAGACTCACCAACACAAAACGTATATTTAATAAAATCAGGCATTTTGTTAACCCAGCCTTCATGGAATTTAATTTTTTAATCATGGAGGTATGAATGACAGAACAAAATGACAAAAATATGGATCTTGCCCTTTGGCGCTATGGGATTATCAGCCCTCTTTTGCATCGAGATGCAAACAATCTTCCTGCCGGAGAGGTATTAGACCTGGCCTCATGGAACAGCTATGTTCATCCGAATGGAGCACATATCACCCTGAGTGCGGAAACCTTAAGGAAATGGCTGTACCGGTATCTTCATCAGGGGCTTCCGGGCCTGCTGGGCAAGACCAGATCCGATAAAGGCAAGCATAAGATATCTGATGATATTACCGATGCAATGGCTGCCATGCGGATAGAACACCCAAGATGGACCATTGCCAGGATGATCAAACAGCTTGCCAAAAAAGGCAAATGGAATGGGTATAAGCCCAGTCGATCGGCAATCTACAGATTTGCTAAAGCCAACAATCTCCAAAGAGATCCCCATATAAATCCGGAGCAGACAAGACCTTTTGCATTTGATCATTTTGGGCAGTTATGGTTGGCCGACTATCTCCATGGCCCAAAATTGTTCAATGGCAAGAAGAAACAAAAGACCTACCTGCATGTCATTCTGGATGACTGCACTCGTTTTATTGTTCATGGTGGGTTTTACCTGACCGAATCTGTTGAACCTTTAATCTATGATCTCATGGGGGCGGTCAGGCGATTTGGCATGCCCCAGCGGTTTTATACCGACAATGGGGCTGCGTATAGTAGCCGTCACTTAAAAATATTGTGCGCCAGAAGCGCAATCGACTTGGTTCATACCCCGCCATACAAGCCCCAGGGCCGGGGAAAAGTGGAACGAATCTTCAGGACAGTCAGGGATCAATTTCTTTGTGATAAATTTAAATCGTTAAAACAGATCAATGATGCCTTTAAGATATGGATGAGCCAATATCATGAAACTCTTCACTCTTCATTAGAATGCTCACCGTTACAAAAGAGACTGCAGGTTAAAAATGTCTGCCGGGTTTTACCGCCTTCGATCGATATTGATGCCCTGTTCAGGATGGAGCGCAGATGCCGGGTATACAACGACTCCACCATCCGGTTCAAGAAGATCAGATACGAAGTGCCTGACTGCCTGCCGGGTTCAAGGGTGACGATCTATTATATGCCCTGGGACAAGACCTGTATCTACTATGGAAATGAAATGAGAAAAGCGCGTATTCTTGATCTTGGCGCCAATGCCAGACGATTTGATCATCCAAACCAATAAAGGAAAAAATAATGATAAACCATGGAGAATCTCCAGCAGAATTTTTTGACTATAAATATCACCCATTTGCAGACACCTACCGGTTAAAGACACCTTATCTGGGAGAACAGGACAACCGGTTTTTTAAAACAGCCTTATCTTTGATCTCCACAGGAAAAAGTTTTGCTCTGTCCGGCCCTTCCGGTGCCGGCAAATCAACATTGGTCCACTATGTGTTATCCCGGCTTGATGCCAATTGTTACAGGCCAGCCCTGGTCCATTATGGCGGTTTGCAGCGAAACGGTATGCTCAAGGCGATTGCCGATGTCCTTGGCGTGGTGACCAGTGGCAGGACTGTACCCTTACTGATCAAGTTGCAAAAACAAATCACACAGATGGCATCAGACAATCGCAGCATGTTCCCTGTCTTTGTTATTGATGATGCCCACCTGATGGAAAAAGAATCCTTGATGGATATCTGTTCGTTGATGTTTAACCCTCACAGAGAAACTGTGGCGGCAAGTTTTATACTTGTGGGCGATGAAACTTTTGAAAAAAAACTGTCGCTGCAAATAATGGCACCTGTCAAAACTCGGCTTACCGGACACTTTAATTTGAACACCCTAAATGACAAAGACAGCCTTGAGTTTATAAAGTTCAGACTCGCCAATGGGAAAGCCCCTGAAACCCTGTTTGATCCGGATGCGCTAAACATAATCTCCTCCCATTGCAGAGGGAACCGCCGACAAATTATGAATATGGGAACTTTACTTTTAGCTGAAGCATTTTACAGACAGGAAAAAACAATCAGTGCCGAATTGATTTTTAATTGTGACCAGATAGAGATATCTGAGTGAAACGGAGGCATACGAGAGGGGACTCCGGTGCCAAGGGATAGCTCAGTGCGGTAGACTGCTGTCTGCTTAGGCCTGGTGGTGAATGCTACCAGGCCTACCTCTATCCAATATGGGTACAATAGCGTGAAATTTTGTTGGGATGAAAGCGCGACAATCTACAATAAAGAACGGAAAGCCCTTTAAAGAATGGATGCATAATTATATATCTGACAAGCCTTCTTTTGTCAAAAGGCACTTGATACCTGATGAAGAAGGTGTATGGGAAGAGGCCAGATTTTCTGATTTTATAGAAATAAGAGCAGGACTAATTCTTGCTAAAATATCCAAGTATTTGTCATGAAAAAAGGGGGTGACCCGATTTCTGAAATGTGTTACTGAATGCTTGAATCAAATTTTTTTATTTATCTGTTCGGATACCATTTAAAGCTACAAGATAAATAAATCAGTATAATAACTTGTTGGGCGAAAAAACCTAAAGGAGAGATTATGTATGTATTCAGAATTCATATAAGACCATCCGGCGGATCTGCCGATATGCCTACGACATTCGATTACTGCTTGAAAAATGGAATTTTAGGGGTCGGATGGAGAACAAACTCAAACAAAAATACAAATAATTGGGATGAATATTTTGAAGAAGCATCCCATATACATGGCAATTTGCAAATTTGTAAATATATTAACAAATGGGTCAGTGAAGGTGACTTGGTTTGGACTCGTGATGCGGCAGGGAAATATTACCTTGCACGAGCAACATCTGGCTGGGAATACTGGACATCCAAAGAAGCGAATGACTTGGATATAGATGTTGCCAACATTTTCCGAGTTGTATTTAAGAGTGTCGATATAGATGCTGTGCCAGGAAAAATTGTTGCTTGCTTTCGTGCAACGAGATCAATTCAAGAAGTTGCTGATAAGAAAGCACGAGAATACTCAAAGCATTTATGGAACATGCTTTCAAACGAACAAGTCTATCAAATCGATAAATCTGGGTTCTCTGACATTTTTATGATGCTCGATGATGAGGAGACTGAGGATTTGGTATTTTTGTATCTTCAGAGTAAAGGATGGTATGTACTGCCGAATTCCCGCAAGGGTGACACGATGAGTTTTGAATATCTTGCGGTAAACCCAAAAACTGGCGAAAAAGCTCTAACACAAGTAAAGACAGGGCAAGTCCTTATTGACAAAGACAACTATGTTCAATGTCCACAAAAAATATTCTTGTTTCAATCGAACGAACTTTACACCGGCGTTGGTGCACAAAATGTCATATGCATTTCAAGAGATGAAATTTTAGAATTATTGAACAAATCACTTGCTTGGCTTCCAAAGTCATTCCAACGAAAAGTGGAGATAGTAAATCAGTGAACGCTGTGCAAAAAATTATTTTGAAAAGAGGCATAACGCCCAATCGGGTAGAAATTAAGGAAGTATGATCTCCTGTGGGGATCTTAATCTCCAATAAAAAACATTCTGCCAGATCCTCCCAGGATCAATTATATTTTCAGCAAAGTTTAATTGTTGAAATGTCTTTACAGGCTCCAGAGATGTTGATATGGAATTACAGAACAGAGTTTTTTATTTATTTGGTCGGATATTATTCAAATTTCAAGATAGACAGATCTTTATGATTACTTATAGATGTAAATATGAGTAGGCCTGCTATACCAACAGCAATTAAACGCAAAATATTAATCGAGTCTGGTTACAGGTGTGCAATCCCGACATGCCGCTATCCCGTTACAGAAAATGCGCATATCGTTTCTTGGTCTGATACTAGTAATCATAATTATGAGAATTTAATTACACTCTGCCCAAATTGCCACACATTATATGACACGGGGAAAATACCTAAAGAAGCAATAATTGCATATAAAAAGAAATTAATGTTTCTTAATGAGGTGTATAGTCCATTTGAATTAGACGTTTTGGATTATCTTAAAAAGAACAAACAAGTGCTTCTGCCATGTGAAATAATTGTTAAACGCCTGCTTGAAGAAGTATTGATAAAAATACACGAAATCCATATGTCTCAACCATACGATGATGGAACAGAAATGCTTGGTTATTTTACGGCTATATTAACAGAAAAAGGGCAGGCACTTATTGAGGCTTGGTCCAAAGTAGATATTTCACTTACACATGAAGTATTATAGCTCTAACCTTTTGCTGGACGTTGACTGGTGTTTCGCTGGCGCTCAACCCCAGTAGGTCAGCATAATGTTAGACAAAGGACATATCATACAATGAAACTATATAAAATTTTAGATAAAGAGAAAGCATCAGTAGTTAGGCCGTTAGATTCAGATCTTCTTGAGTCGGAAGTTGAAAACCTTTTAGAAAAAGATCCTGTTTTATTACTCGGTGAAGAAATTTTGTATATTGGGCGACAAGTCAAAACAGATGTTGGAAAAAAATTAGATCTTATCGCCTTAGATAAATATGCTAGATTAATTGTTATTGAATTAAAAAGAGGATATGCCCCCAGAGAGATAATAGCTCAGGTGCTAGATTACACATCATGGATTAATAAACTTTCAGAGAGGGAAATTGAAAAAATAGCTAAAGAGTATTTTGAGAAACAAAGTTTACCATTCAAATCACTTCATGAAGCCTTCGAAAAAACATTTGGCAAAGCACTGCATAAGTCTGTTGGAGAAGACATTTCAATAATTCTGTTTGCAAAAGATTTTTCACAAGAAGTTATAAGACCTGCGGAATATTTAAACGAAAATGGTGTCCCAATTAGCTGCATCAAATTTGAAATTTTTTCATCAACTGAAAATGAAAAATATTTTCTAACAGAAGTTGTAATTGGAGATGAACTCGTAAATGAGGAAACTAATAAAAAGGAAATAACCGCTGAAAATAAAACTTTTTATAAAAAGCTTATTGATAAACTTACAAAGAGATTAGAAGAGATTTACGGTGACTGGACTTTATCATTGGGAGTAGAAAGACTGTTCCCATTTAAGACTTATCAGGATCGCCAAGGGACTTGGACATGCTCATATGTCGATTGGCTTTACAAAGATGAAGCTAAATTTTGTTTGGAAGTCGCAATTTATCCAGGTGATGAAGATGAAAAACAAGGCTTTTGCCTATACCTTCATGCAAGAAAACAATCCACAGGTCTTGTCAACTTTTTTGACTCGGGGGCCAGTGTTCTTGATGTATTAGAAGATTTTGAAAATGAAAGTACATCAAACAAACCTCAATACGCAAAATATATAGAAATGGACAATTTCACATATGAAAACATTGAGAAAATTACAATAACAGAAATTGAAAAAATTAAACCACTTATAGAAACTCTATTAAATTGAGTGTCTAATCGGGTAGCCGGGGGTTTTTAATTCCCCCAGCCCCACAACACCCTGTATGTGCTTCCGCAAAGGGCGTTTCACCAAGTTTACCGGGCCGTAGCCGGGTAATGAATTTTCCCCTGTTGTTTTTGACACATATTAGCCCTTATTCAGATAGTCATTTGTTGATCATACCGGATTGTGTTGCCATGGTTCTGGAGAGATGCCACGGTCACCTGCGATTTATCGCAGTCATGATGGTTTGTCTTTTGGAAGTTCCTTGTTTGGGAAAATTGTGAACTTTAGCACGTGTAACCATCGTCTTCGGTTTTATGATTGATTCATAATTATTATTTACTGCATACATTTGTTAACTCTCCTGTAGCCCACTTTTCACTCCATAAATAATTTTTTTAATTTTTTCCGGCGAGATTGCCCTCTTAAACCGCTTATAAGAAGGAAACGCTTAATTTCGGTGTGCGCCCTACAAAAGGTAACTATAAATTATGTCCAATATTTTCAAATTAGGAGATGAGCAATGGAAAAAGATCTTAAAATAAGTCGTCGTCAATTTTTAACCAATACATCGTTTTTGTCAGTCGGGGTGATCACATCTTTACCAATTTTAGACGGTTTTATGCAGTATGATTTAAAAAAGAACATCGAAAAAAAATTAAAATTTGAGAAAATTAAAATTGTTGGTGTTGGTGGTGGCGGGAATAATACGGTGAATAATCTGATTGATTTTAACCTCAAAGGTGTCCAGTTTGTTGCAGTTAATACTGATTTCAAAAGTCTTGAAACATGCAAAGCACCGATCAAGCTATTCATAGGTGAAAAGATTACAAAAGGGAAAAGTGCTAATGGTAATCCTTTGATAGGTCGGGGAGCAGCATTCCAAAGCGTTGGTATTATTAAGAAAACTTTTATAGGTAGCCACATGGTATTTATAACTGCAGGATTAGGGGGTGGTGCTGGCACTGGAGCAGTACCGGTTATAGCTAAAATCTGTAAAGATATTGGTGCCCAGGTAATTGCAATTGTTACAACACCCTTTTCATTTGAAGGTGAAAAAAGGAACAAGCAGGCAGATGAAGGGTTGCTTGCTTTGAAAAAAATTGTCGATACAATAGTTGTTAGGCCGAATGATAGAATTAGGGAAAGAGTTGTCAAAGATGACACGATTTCTTATATGTTCAAAAAAGCAGATGAGGATATTTATCATTTTATCAAAAATATTATAGAGAAACCTGAAACAATTTCTTCTCCCACATAAATCTTTTTGAAAAGTTCTGAGGAAAAAACATTCAATCTTTAAAGGATCAAAACCTATGAAATACAATTTAAAAGAATCTGTCATTGAGTTTATAGAAGAAGGAGAATGCTATGTCATTTCTATACTACAATAAAAACAACGGGCTCATATCCAATACCGGAGATAAATTCAGTCTTGCTGGATATAATTTAATCTATAATTTATGGAAAAAAAA
>Ga0257125_1002462_pt1 | contig 15083 bp, 10 predicted proteins | sample SI106_200metaG_FD_190183 | JGI IMG/M metagenome (GOLD analysis project Ga0257125, IMG submission 190183) | Marine microbial communities from Saanich Inlet, British Columbia, Canada - SI106_200 | ecosystem: Environmental > Aquatic > Marine > Inlet | place: Canada: British Columbia | collected...
AATATGTCAAAAAGGATATTGAAAACGAAGAAGAACAACTGGAGGATGAAGCTGAGGAAGGACTAACCAACTGGAATGATTTCGCCCTCGATGATGACGATGATTCAATTAAAAAAAAGCTTGAAGGGTTTTGTAAAGCAAGTAAAACAGTTGCTGCTCTAAATTCACGAAAAGTTATTCAATGTTCTGAATTTCCTTTTATGAACAACAAAATCGAGGTGCTTTTCAGTTTTGTAAATAACAGGCTCATCAATATTGAGCTACAGTTTGGACCAAGCTGGTATGAAACTTTGCTGCCATTGTTAAAAAGGAAATATGGTCAACCCTATTCTGAATTGGAAAAGAATGACTACTACTACCCCTATATTGATTTTCCTGGGAAAAATATCCTGCTAATTCATCGAACCACCCCAAAAACTGAAAATAAAGTGATGGTATCTTTGATATATTATAAAGAGGGGTATCTGGACAAAAAAGCCCTGCGAGGAGAGATTGAAAAAGAAAAATCGCCGAGCGATAAGATGCGGGAACGTTCCAATAAAATTTTAGACAGCCTATAGATCTCCTTCGATTTCCTCAGCTTCATTCAAGTTGAACATATTTTGAATAGCCCTTGTTTAGCTTGGTATCAATACAGTTCTACATCACGGATGACAGCAACAATTCGTGAATTTCTGGACGAAACGCCATCATCTGCGGAATGTTAGCTTCACGAGTGATATTAACCCGATTTGAAAGTATGATAATCAGATATTTAGATAGGGGATCAAACCATATCGAAGTTCCAGTAAATCCAAGGTGTCCAATGCTGCCAATCGGCATTCGTTTGCCACAGCTCATGTACACCTCATTGCTACTTTTGAAGTCCCAGCCCATCGTCCGAGGGGCTACTTGGCCACTATTTTGATTTTCGGTCATCAACCTCACAGTTTTTTCTGAAAATAGCTGGTTCCCATCGAAAGCTCCATTATTTCCCAACATCAAACAAAATTGATGGATCTCCTTTGCTGTTCCAAATAACCCCGAGTTTCCACCCTCACCTTGGAATAAAAACGCATTTTCATCATGTACAACGCCCTTTAGTAATTTTTGGCGATATGGGCAATATGCGGTCGGGACAACATCATCGCGGTCCTGATCAGGATTAAATACCAAATTATTTAGTCCCAATGGGTTGAAAATAAAACGGCGACAATAGGCGTCCAATGAAAGCTTAGATACTCTTCTTACCACCTCCGCCAGCAACAAGTAGCCCAGGCAGCTGTAAACCATTTCTACGCCGGGTTCATGCTGCAATCTGACGTTGAGCAGTGAATGCCATGCCTCAAGCCTGTCAAATCCGGGTTCATATAAAGGCAGCCAATCTGGTAATCCTGATGTATGAGTCAACAACTGTTTAATGGTGATCTTCTTCGTTTCAGCACTTTTAAGTTCTGGAATATACAATAATATTTTGTCATTGATATTCAACGCCCCTTGTTCCTGGGCATGAAGAATTGCGGGTGCTGTGGCTAACGGTTTTGTCAAAGAGGCTAAATCAAAAAGATAGTTGGTTCGCAATTCCGGGCTACCTGGAGAACCATCAATCTTTCCATATGACTCGTGAAAAATAACAGATTCCCCTTTTGCCAGTAGAATTTCAACGCCAGGGAAAATTTGATCTTCCATGGCTCGATTAACAAGACGAGGTACTTCACTTTTCAACATGTCGGCTTCTACGGACATAAGGAATCCCACCCATCAACTGTTTTATTAGCTACCTTGCTTATAAACCAATTACAGAATAAAACTTTTTATCTTCATATCGGTTTTGGTGCGAAGATAAAAAAAGATGACACTTTTAATATTCAATTGCGTAGTTTTGATTTTATTACTCTATTCTAAAGGGATTATACAAAAAAAACGACTCCAGCGGCCAATTAAAATTGAGGTGGCAGAATCTTTGCATTTTAAGAACCGTAACCTATTATTGAAATAAACAGATATCGCTCTGAAGCCTTACAAATAAAGACGGAGATTCAGTAATGAAACAGTTAATACTTGCACTGGCAGCTGTACTTTTTCTTGCAAGTTTTGCCTATGCCCAAGAACAACAATGCCCCCAACGGACAACGCCCCGGTCGCAACAGTCTCAACGGCCAGCTGATGCACCGCCGATTTGTCTAGAATCATTCGAAATGTGTAACAACTGGGCACGTCATTACTGTCGAGCGGGGAATCATGAAGGTGCTGTGAATAATATCCTGAGAAATATGAAAGAAAGGGGTGTTACCATTACTACCGCCATTATAAAAAGTGTTGCTCGTCGAACATTGAAAAATGCAGCGCAGCCCCAGCAACGCACTGCTCAATAAGTAACTAAATTGTTTCGTTCCTGAGTTAGAAAACTGCATACTCCAGGGATAGAATATGGCGCTTGTGATCCAATCCAAGTGCCCTTAATAATAAATTCCACGATTTACTACCCCATCTCGCCCAGCAGTACAAAAATAACTAGATTTTACACTCACATTTGCAAGAATCAGCCACTCCCACTATTCTTAATTAGCCAGGATTCACTCAAAGAGCGGTTTTGTTCATTGAGCAGTTCCTCCCTACAATAACGGATATTAAATTTTAATTTGATCCGCCAATGAAAAATGACAAGGAAAAGTGGAACCAGAGGTATTCAACGCAAGAATATCCTGATGAAGTCTCGAAAATAGTGGATAAATACTATTCTTTAGCCAAAATCGGCACAGCCTTGGATATTGCTGCGGGCAATGGCCGGAATTCTACTTTCTTGACTTCGAAAGGATTTAAAGTGGATGCGGTCGACTTTTCGGATTTCGCTTTAAAACTCACCGAAAAGAAAAATCGAAAGATTAAGGTCTTTGATGAAGATTTAGATTTTTATAGATTAAAAACCAATACATACGATCTCATCATCAACATCAATTTTCTTCAGCGCAGACTTTTTCCTCAAATACAAGATGCACTAAAAAAAGGGGGGGTGCTCATATTCGAAACTTTTCTGGAAGATAAGACCAAAGCCAATGATGATTCGGTTAAAAAAGATCACTACTTAAAAAGGAACGAGCTTCTTCATTCTTTTTTAAATATGCATGTTATCTTCTACGAGGAAAAACAGGTTATGGCTCCGATTGGAGAACTTAGGGATGTTGCGTCTCTGATCGCTATTAAAAAGGCAGATGTCTAGCCTTCCACAGTAAGGACTGCCAGATTTCGCAACCATCGGACATATTGAATTTTGGGATCCCCCAATTCAGTTTTTGATTTTCTTTTGACGAATAATCCAGTACATAGGTATTAACAGTCGGCATCAACAGCTGAATCTAATTACAATTTAAAAACAAATTGCTGTTTTTACAGTTATAGTGACCGTTGATCAGCGAATTGAAAACCTGAAATCAAATTCTACCTTCCCGCAGAGGCTTTATGATCAGTATTCGTGGTATATTCCAAGATGGCAAAATAACGATGATCTGTCCGTCTTCACAAACGATTCCTGAAAACTCTGAAGTGTTAGTAACTTTTATTGAAGACAGCGAAGGGGATATCTCAGATTTCATTGAAGATGAACAAGAGGAATTGATAGAGATTGAGGATGATTTTGAGGATGATGAATCTGAAGCGGATAATTCAGATTTCGAATCCATGCGCGAGTTTAAACGAGTTAAGGCAAGAGGCCATATTAATATTATCGATCAATCTCGAAAATTCAGATTTCAACTCAACGATTATTCTCAAGGCGGATTAAGTTTCATTTCAGATTGGAAATATGAGACCGGCAAGATCATTAGTGCCGGTATTGCCGATCCTAATGACAGGGAATCTATACTGATGGAATTAGAAATGGAAGTCCGCGGGGTTTTTGAAGAAGAAGGGGAGGGATTTAAGATAGGGTGCATGTTTGTCGACCCAGTAGACGAAGATTTATGGCACGGACTGCTGCCCTACCTGGCCTAAATTACTAAATCTCCGGAACTCCCCTTACTAGAACAAATTCGGTTATCCTCAACCAGATCCTAATTGGATTTTTGGAGCTTTTCCTGCCTGCCCTCGATGACTTCCTCCTGGATGTTCTTCGGACAAACGGTATATCGGTCAAATTCCATGGAGAACGTCGCCTTCCCTTGTGTCAAAGATCGTAAGGTTGTCGAATATCCAAACATTTCTGAAAGCGGCACATTGACCGTAATGACAGCCGTTTCATCTCTAACTTCTGTGCCACCAATCACCCCTCTTCGGGAACTGAGGTCACTAATCACAGGCCCCTGATATTCAGTGGGCGTTTCTACCTCAACCTTCATAACTGGTTCCAGGAGGACGGCATTTGCTTTTTGTACGGCCTGCTTGATGGCTTGACGAGCACAAATCCTGAAAGCCATATCACTGGAGTCAACATCGTGATATTTACCATCGGCCAAATTGACTCGAATGCCAACCATTGGGAATGCCGCCAGGGGACCTTCTGCCATCACGTCTCGAAAACCGGCTTCACAAGCGTTAATGTACTCAGAGGGAATATTCCCCCCTTTCACCGAATTCACAAATTCAAACTCTGGCATATCAGGATCATCGTAAAGAAGCGGTTCGATGTTTCCGATAACGCAAGCGTATTGCCCTGCGCCACCTGTTTGCTTTTTATGCGTGTAGTTGAATTCGGAAATTCCGCCGATTGCTTCACGATAACTCACTTGCGGCGCACCAATTTCGATCGGTACATTGTACTCGCGTTTCATACGTTCGACATAAATCTCCAAGTGAAGTTCTCCCATTCCCGAAATAATAGTTTCTTTGGATTCATGATCGACCCTGACATGAAAAGTCGGGTCTTCCTTCATAAATCTGTTCAAAGCTTTTGACATCCGGTCTGATGCCCCTTTATCAGTACAATTTACCGCCAATGAGATAACGGGCTTGGCAACAAACATCGATTCCAGAGTTACGTTAATCTTATCATCACAAAAGGTATCCCCTGAAGCGCAGTCGACTCCAATCATGGCCACAATGTCCCCTGCTCCGGCTGAGTCAATGTTTGCTTTATCGTCAGAGTGCATCCGAACCAATCTGCCTACCCGTATTTTTTCTCTGGTTCTGGTATTGTATATGTTAATCCCTTTCTTAATTGTCCCCTGGTAAATTCGAATATATGTCAGCTGCCCAAACGGTTCGTCAGTTATTTTGAAAGCCATACAAACCAGCGGCTTTTCAACATCCGGGACTAACTCAACCATTTGATCCCGGTTTGTCAGATCCATAGCACTCATGGGGTGAGCCGTGACCGGTGACGGTAAATATCGGCAAATAGCATCCAACAAGGGTTGAACCGCTTTGTTCTTAAATGCTGAGCCCAAATACACCGGAGTCAGTTCCAATTCCATTACTCCATTGAGAATTGCCTGATGAACAACCTCCTCTTTCACCTCCTTTTCTTCTAGCAGATCTTCCATTAGCCCATCGTGGAACATCGACACCGCTTCAAGCATTTCGGCTCTTTTTTCTTCCGCCAATGAAATCAGTGAGTCCGGAATATCTTTTTCAATGACTACCTCACCCTTTTCTCCTTCATTGTAAAGGGCCTTCATCCTTACCAGATCAACCACACCCTCAAACAGGTCTTCAGCTCCGATCGGAATCTGCATGAGCACCGCATTATGACCTAACTTTTCCCTTAAATCTGATACGGCTTTGTAAGGATCCGCACCAACACGATCCATCTTGTTGATGTAGACAAGCCGGGGGACTTTATATCGTTTCATCTGGCGGTCTACAGTAATCGATTGTGACTGGACGCCGGCTACAGCACAGAGAATCAGGATAGCACTATCCAGAACGCTCAACGCCCTTTCCACCTCTACGGTAAAATCAACATGACCTGGAGTATCAATCACGTTTATCTTGTGTTTGTCCCAATATACAGTGGTGGCTGCGGAGGTAATAGTTATACCTTTTTCCTTTTCTAACTCCATGTGATCCATGGTCGCTCCTGAACCGCCGCCTCTAACCTCTTCCATTTTATGGATGACGCCTGCATAATAAAGGATTCGTTCAGTAAGAGTTGTCTTGCCGCTATCAATATGCGCAGAAATCCCTATATTTCGGGTATTATGTTGATCGTTCATTTTGTAGTGAATTTTACTGGGTGTTAGTGTTGGGTTATCTTATACTTAACAGGTGGGATCTATCCCTTCAATTTCATGACATAAACCCCCATAATAGTTAGGGACCTTGAAATTGTCCATAAATATTTGAAACTTTGGTTGAGACTACCAGTGCTTTGTATGACATCTTCGCTTAAAATGTTCAGAATTCCTAGTGAAATACATAAAAAACATGTTTTTGTTTCTGCTTTTTATTCGCTAGAATGATTAAAGGACCCGGTTTAAAACATTTTGATCGACTATCGCTTCCGCTGGTTCACAATGGTTGTGAACCAACATCTTAAAATCTATCCGCTCTACTAAAACTCATAATGTCAAATCCGAAAACAAAACTACGAGTCAGTTTATTATCTACTGGCAATGAAGTGTTATCAGGTGATGTTACCGACACCAATTCTATTTTCTTGACCAAACAGCTGTCAGATATAGGATTGCCAATTGAGCAGAAACGAGTTGTCGGTGACGACCTGGATTCACTGGTGAAGGCAATCAATGAGCTCTCTCACGAAAGTGAGGTACTGATCGTCAATGGTGGCCTGGGGTCAACCGTTGATGATCTAACATCTGAAGCAGTTTCAATGGCTGCGCAGACACAATTAATTGAAAATGACGTGGCCAAAAAGCACATGGAAGATCGATTTGGACTCGAGGTTTTAAAGAAAAATCCACAATATCATCAGCAACTACTGAAACAAACTATGCTTCCCAAAGGTGCCGACATAATAGATAATCCGGTCGGTATAGCACTTGGCTATAAAATAAAAATAAATGGGGCTATCTGTTACTTCGCCCCTGGGGTGCCTCGCGAGATGAAAGCGATGATGGAACAAGGTATCTTGCCAGATATTCAAGAATCATTTTCACTACCCCCTGCTTTAAAGATTAGAAAACTTAGAATCTTTGGCATCGGTGAATCACAAGTCCAGCAAAGAATCCACCAGCAAATACCCGATGAAGAATTTCAAGGAATACATCTCGGTTTCAGAGCCAGTTCACCCTTTGTTGAAGTCAAATTAGGAATAGATGATGCTGATTCGCTGCCTCTACTAGAGAAGATAGAAAAAAGAGTCAGAGATATCTTAGCCAGTCATACCATCAGCTTTGGTGAAATGTTACCAGATACCATGATTGAATTGATGGTAAAGCACAAAAAAACGCTGTCTCTTGCTGAATCGTGTACAGGCGGGACTGTGGCATCTCAGTTGACAGCCATCCCTGGCGCATCACAGGTTCTGGAGGCCGGACTGGTTACATATTCCAATCAATCAAAATCCGATCTGTTAAAAGTTCCGGAAGATTTAATTGAAAGTGAAGGGGCCGTCAGTCAGGCGGTTGCGGAAAAAATGGTTATGGGAACTCTTTCAACCACCGGATCGGATTATGCAATATCGATTACCGGAATAGCCGGACCGACCGGTGGCAGTGATGAAAAGCCCGTGGGAACAGTCTTTATTGGTTGGGGTGACAAAAAGAGCATTTATTCTAGAAAGCTGCTAATTAAAAGAGAGAGGCAAGTGTTTCAGTCTATCGTCAGTTCAGTAGCTCTGGACTTGCTACGCCGGTATATTCTAAACCTGCCCACCAATATTCCATACTTTTTTGATGATTATACGCGAGCGGAGCTTTTCAAATAAGAGAACCGACCAGGCTTGACAATCTCTGATCAAAGATAAAAAAATAAAGTTGAAGAAATTTGTATTGTCCAATAAAATCAGGCCAATTTTGAGAATGCATTAAAATGAACAAGCTGACGGTAGAAAATCTCGATGTCTTTGGTAAAACAGTAATGGTTCGGGTCGATTTCAACGTACCGTTAAATGAAAATCAACAAGTGACCGATGACACCAGAATTGTCGCTTCGCTGCCAACAATCCGCTTTCTATTGGAAAATGGAGCCCGACTTATTCTCGTATCCCATCTTGGCCGCCCCAAGGGGAACCCCAAACCAGAACTATCTTTAGAACCTGTGGCAGTGAGATTGAGCGAACTCTTAGGAAAGCCAGTAGTGTTTAAGCCGTTCTCGAAAGAAATAAATACGGTATCTCCAATAGATGAACTGAAGAATGGTGATTGCCTGTTGATGGAAAATATTCGTTTTTATCCGGAAGAAGAACAAAACGATGAACAGTTTTCTAAATCTCTGGCATCCCTGGCTGATAAATTTGTTAATGATGCCTTTGGTACTGCACATCGAGCGCATGCATCAAATGTCGGCGTAGCACGTCATTTCAGCGATGCAGCCTGCGGTTTCCTGATAAAAAAGGAGTTAGAATACTTGGGAAGTCTGATTTTGCAGCCTAAAAACCCGTTTTGTGCGATACTCGGTGGCGCCAAAGTGAAGGATAAAATTAAAGTTATAGCCAATTTGTTGGACAAAACGGATCATATTCTAGTCGGCGGTGGAATGGCCTACTCCTTCCTGAAAGTACTTGGGCATAAGATTGGGAATTCCATACTCGACGCTGATCACCTAAATTTGGTTGATGCGATATTAAAAAAGGCATCAGACTGCAATAAGCAGATTCATTTGCCAGTGGATCACATCGTGGCGGATGAATTTAAAAATGATGCCACCATTCAGACGGTTGATACCGATATACCGAACGGATTTATGGGTATGGATATTGGCCCAAAAACCATAAATAAATTTTTGGAAATCATAAACCAATCGGCGACCGTATTCTGGAATGGACCAATGGGTGTATTTGAAATGAGCAGTTTTCAAGAGGGGACATTTAGTATTGCTCATGGACTTGCTAAAGCTAATGCAGTAACGGTTGTAGGCGGTGGAGATTCTGTGGCAGCAGTTAATAAAATCAACATTGCCGACCAAATCACACATATTTCAACTGGAGGTGGCGCTTCACTGGAACTGCTGGAGGGGAAGTCACTACCCGGAATCGATATCCTATCCGAGGTCAAATAACATGGCACGCAAGACAATTATCGCCGGTAACTGGAAAATGAACTTGTTACCCGCTCAAGCAGAAGAATTAACTTTTGGCTTAAAAGAGCAAGTTGAAAGTAAGCCAAATTTGGAAGTGGTCGTATTCCCCCAGGCTCCCTTGATCCCACTGGTTGTTGATTGGATAATGGATTCTGCGATTTTGGTTGGTGCTCAAAATTCTTCAGACGCTATATCTGGTGCATTTACCGGAGAAACGTCACCCCAATTATTGAAAATACTCGGCTGCCAATATTGCCTGTCTGGGCATTCTGAAAGAAGACAAATATTCGGCGAATCCGATCTAGTCGTGGCCAAAAAAGTGAAAACTTTGCTGGAATTCGGCATAACACCCGTCGTTTGTGTCGGAGAAACATTGGAAGAAAGAGAATCAAATCGATATGAAGAAATCATCAAAAAACAGGTCATGGCTGTTTTTGACGAATTGGAAAATGATTCCTGGGGTCGACTGGTATTCGCTTACGAACCAGTTTGGGCAATTGGTACTGGTAAAACCGCCACTCCTGAGCAGGCAGATGAAATTCATAAACATATTAGAAACATTATTGCAGAAAAAGCTGGGGAAATCATATCCAATGCAACAAGTATCCTTTATGGTGGAAGTGTTAAACCAGGAAACGCGGCGGAGATACTAGCTAAAAATGACATAGACGGTCTGCTAATCGGTGGTGCCAGTCTTAAGTCTGACGATTTTTCAAAAATCATCTCTGCTTTCAATTAAGTAAGGATATTATGAACACACCATTAATAATCATTCATCTGATAATTTGTATTCTCATTATTTTTATTGTTTTACTGCAGGTAGGCAAAGGTGCAGAAGCGGGCGCGGTTTTTGGCGGTGCTGGACAAGCACAGACGCCCCGGGGAACCAGCACATTTATCGGAAAATTCACTGCTGGGGTTGCCATTGCCTTTATGTTGACTTCATTCCTTTTGACATACCAAACTTCCAATAGTGCCAAACAATCAGTTACTGAAAAGATCGCCCGGGATAAGGTTCAAACCGAGGCGACTGGCACGCCCGAAAAAGGAAGTGAGACGAAGACTCAACCGACTTCTGATTAAAAGCTTTCAAACTCTGAGAGTAGAATTATTCCGTTGTGTATTTGAAACAAGAATTCGGCGTGGTACAAAATGAATCGCTTCGGTGAGGTTCTATTTTTTATCCGGCAGCAATGGGTGAAGCAAACAAAAATAGAGTCATTATTCTTGAAGTGATGTTTTTGAGATATTAATAAGCACGCCGACCAGATACATACACAAAATCAAAGAACTCCCCCCGTAGCTGATAAATGGCAGCGGAATCCCCTTCGTCGGCAACAAGCCTATAACAACACCAATGTGAAAAACACTTTGCAAAAAAATCAGGGTTGTAATTCCCAGTGCTAAATTCCTTCCAAAATCATCTTTGCACCTTAACGAAATTTCCAGCCCCTTAATCATCAAAAGCACAAATAAAATTATCACGGCTATTACGCCAATAAATCCCGTCTCTTCAGCAAGAATCGAAAAAATAAAGTCTGTATGTCCTTCAGGTAAGAAAAATAACTTCTGCCTGGAATTGCCAAAATCACGGCCAAATATTCCCCCAGTACCAAAGGCGATAAAAGACTGAATAAGCTGAAAGCCGCTATCAAGAGGATCTGACCATGGATTCAGAAATCCTGTAATCCTTCTCAAGCGATACGCTTCTGATACAACCAGATATGCGCCAATCGCAACCATACCCGTAATACTTCCTAACATATGAAATGGTCGAACACCCGCCGCAAAAATCATCACTAGCAGGGTCAGGCAGACGAGTACTGCGGTTCCGAAATCTGGTTGGAGCAACAACAAAAAGCAAAAAATACTCATCACAATCAAGCTGGGAAGCAAGCCGCGTGAGAAATAGCCTAACACTTCTTTTTTTCGGTCTAAAAAACGAGCGCTCCAAATGATCAAAGTAAATTTAAGGAGTTCAGATGGCTGAAAACCAATTCCCATAAAACGAATCCAACGCCTGGCGTTTCCGACCTGCTTGCCTATACCAGGAATCAATACCAACAGCATCAAGGTGATGGTTAGTATCATCAGGAAAGGAGTCAAGGTTCTATAATGAGTATAGTGAAGTTGAGTGGCGATACGAAAAAGCACTAGACCCAAGGCGAATGCAAATAATTGCCTGATCAGGAAGTAGGCAGCATTACCGTAATATTTTTCAGCAAAAATCGCACTGGAAGAGTAAATCCAGACAATACCAATACTGACGAGAGCCAGCAGCAGGAGGGTTAAATAGACGGAAGATCTTAAATACGATGATCGTTTATTAGCGAAAGATGTCATCGCTATTTATCTGAATACTCATCGTGGATTATCTCCTCCACAACATCAGGCAACAAATCGTGCAATGTGCTTTGAACAGTTTCTGTGATGATGGTTTCAATCTTAGCACTCAATTTATCTTTGAATTCTTGAGAACTCGGACGAGCACCGCCATCATTGCTCGTCTGCTGTCCGGTCGACGGTTCTATTTCCGTTTTTTCTGTTTCTTCAGCAACAGAATCCAGAGCCAGGGGTAAATCCGGCAAATCTTCATCCATCGAAGGCAAATCTAAATCATCATGTTCGAGGTCCCCTTCTGGTTCCTCTGAAATATTCTCCAGTTTCATATCGCCGACCTCAAAAACATCTGACGGCACTTCGATAACCACTTCATCCGCATCATCAAGAGAACTGAAATCTTGGTTACCAGCTGAAATTTCATCGGTAGATGATGCAAACGTGACCTCCTCCAACAGCTCACCATCACTCTCAGTCACCAGGTCTTCGTCTTCAAACAGCTCTCCGGCATCAGCGAGTACCTCGGCTGGTTCTTCTTCCAGCAAAGTTTCATCTTCACCGAACGGCTCTAACTCAACATCATCCGAGAACAGGTCGGCTTCGTCAGAATCGGCTGACAGGTCATCCGAAAAGAGATCCTCATCGTCTGAAAATGCGGCTTCGTCTTCAATTTCTGCTTCGTCAGAATCGGCTGACAGGTCATCTGAAAAGAGATCCTCATCATCTGAAAATGGGACTTCGTCTTCAACTTCTGCTTCATTAAATTCCTGTAAAGCTACGTCATCAGAAAATTCAACTAATTTTGCATCCTCTTCTATAGAGTCAGCTTGGGCTGATTCGGCTCCGCCGGTTTGATCATCAGCGAGCTCATCAGACAAAAGATCAAATCCCTCTTTTGTTTCATCAGAAGACGAGCCGTCCTCAGTGAGTTCATTTGCGAAGATATCGTCATCCCCACTGGAATCTACCTCGTTTTGAAATGACTCTACGTCAGCGACAGATTCGGTTTCTTCAAGCTCTTGAACGTCAGATGGATCAAATGATTCCTCTTCCTCAGACAAAATACTTTCATCCGTCAATAGGTCACCATCATCTTCAACCATCTCGACATCTTCAGAAAACAAAGCTGATTCATCATCCTCAACTGGTAACGATTCGAATTCGTCAGATTCTGCAAAGATCTCTTCCATTTCTGCAGGTTCTGAAGAGAATTCGGAATCCTCAGCATCATCCAAAAGTTCTGAGTCATCCTCAAATATCTCCTCATCTTCGGAGCTTTCCAGATCGTCTGACAATAATTCTGCATCAGAGTCATCGAAATCATCATCAATATCATCTGATAACAACTCTTCATCTGAATCTTCTATGTCACCCTCTGATAAAAGTTCTATGTCTTCTTCATCCGAGAGAAGGTCTCCATCAGTTTCATCGAAATCAACTTCAATATCGTCTGATAAAAGCGCTGCATCTGACTCATCAAATTCTTCAGTGTCCTCTGAAAAAAGTTCTACATCTTCATCGTCTGTTAAAAATTCTCCATCTGGTTCATCAAACTCTTCTGTGTCTTCTGAAAAAAGGTCTCCATCCGACCCGTCAATCTCTTCTGCTGCGTCATCTGATAGTAGTTCTACTTCTTCATCCGATTCGTCAAGCTCATCATCAAAATCATCTGACAGGAGAGGGTCCTCATCCGATTCGTCAAGCTCATCATCAAAATCATCCGCCTGGAGAGGGTCCTCATCCGATTCGTCAAGCTCATCATCAAAATCATCCGCCTGGAGAGGGTCCTCATCCGATTCGTCAAGCTCACCGTCTATGTCGTCTGACAAAAGCTCCATGTCAGACTCGTCAGACAGAAATTCTTCGTCTGATTCCTGGAAATCTTCCTCATCTGAAAGCAGTTCAATATCTGCATCCTCGTCAGTCAGTTCATCTCCATCATCAAAAACCAAATCTCCCATCTCTTCTGAAAATTGGTCTTCTTCATCCATCATATCGTCATCAATCAGTTCATCATCATAATCGTCAATCTCCTCGAGCTCAGAATCAGATGGTATCTCATACTTAGCTTTCATCACTTGACGAAAATTGATCATTTCTTGAATGTTGAGACCATCGCCTTCTCCTTCAAGGTCTTCGAGAGATTCGAGGGTTAAATCAATTTCTCCTTCTCCCTCTAGCTTTTCTGTCTCATACATTGGGCTAACTTGCTCATCCTCAAAGCTTAGCTCGGACTCAGCTTCCTCTTCAAAATCGATATCTAGATCTTCGATGTCATCCTGTTCCAGTATGGCGACACCGTCATCTGAATTGTCTTCCTCTAGGCGATCTGCATCAGCGGTCTCCACCTCAAGGACATAAATCCCTTCATCAGAATTGTCATCGACAGATTCAATGCGAAGTTCAACAGTTCCCGCTGCAGTAGTTGCCTGGTCTTCTGGAAGGCGCTGGATGAAAATCTCGCGAATCCCTTCCTCGTTTTCAGATACTTCATGGATGCCATCATAGTCCGGCTCTACATCTTCATCATCCATCCCTTCCACAGACAGTTCCAATAAATCGCCTTCATCGAAATCATCAACCATTTCATATTCAAAATCATCATCGATATCGTCAGAGATCTCGTGATGTTCGATCTCAATATGTTCGCCAAAGTCTTCCAAATCTTCTTCTACCAATTCCACCAACTCAGCATCATCCGCTGCATCGTCCGGAAGATCCACCAACTCACTATCATCCGCTGGATCACCCGGAAGAACATCCAATTCCATAAACCCAACATCTCCGTTACTGTTGGGCTCATTTATTAATACTGGTTCATCTATTGGCTTTTGGATGCGGGTGACTTCGATGCTCTCAAGATCGTCATCATCTAATTCTTCAATCGCGTAGTCATCCAATGAGTACTCATCTGATGGTGAGTCATACTTCTCTTCTGTTTCCTCAAAATCCAAGCTGATCTCTTCCAGCTCGAGTTCCATGGCTTCAGTTTCTGCATCATCCAGATCCAGTTCATCCACTTCTTCCATTTGTATAGAGTCAGCTGAATATTCTACTTCACCAAATGAATCCGCATCCGATTCAACTTCATATCCATCATAATCTTCAACTTCAATCAGCTCTGTTTCTTCAAATTCTTCAGACTGCTCAAACTCATCATCATGCAACATTGCTTCGGCCTCATCCGGAAGCAATTGCAAGGTAGGATCAAGCTCTTCATCCAGATCATCAACAGAAATTTCTGACTTCATTTTTCCAGACAATAGGCCCAATAGCTCATTGTCAACAACCTGTATATTTTCCAGTTCGCTGTTGTATTCGCTGACCTCTGACTTTTCCTTTCCCCTCAACGCGGCCTCAATCTGCTCCTGAAGTGTGGAGAGTTCAAAGGGTTTCCTTACGAAACCCTGCACACCCATTGTTTGCAGCATTTCGACATCCAACTTATCTTTCGCGAAAGTCAGCAATAGTATGGGTGTCTGGTGCAACTGAGGACTTGATCGTAATTCCTTAACAATAGCATAGTCATTTTTCTGATCCTGATTACTCAACAAAATAATATCTGGCTGCACGCTGTTCGCCTTTGGGACGTAATTATCTGGCGATGATTCAAGATCAATCTGCCAATC
>Ga0257125_1002468_pt1 | contig 15058 bp, 11 predicted proteins | sample SI106_200metaG_FD_190183 | JGI IMG/M metagenome (GOLD analysis project Ga0257125, IMG submission 190183) | Marine microbial communities from Saanich Inlet, British Columbia, Canada - SI106_200 | ecosystem: Environmental > Aquatic > Marine > Inlet | place: Canada: British Columbia | collected...
GCTCCTTTTTGGGAGTAATCGGCGTGAACCACCGCATTTATAATCGCTTCTCTTAAAATGGTTATGGGGATATTCCATATATCCTTCCGCTTTAATTCTGAAAAATCAGATCTCCGCATGGCGTGTTTTTGGAGAAATGCCATCATTTTTTCAACTGCCCAGGGAAGGTGATCATGGATTTCAATATGATCCAGCATATCCGCCTTCGTTTTCCCTTTAAAACGGCCACATTGAACCCAGGCATCGGGAAAATGCTGCTCACGATCCTTTCCAAAAAGCAGCAAAGAACCATTGGTTGGTACTAATCGTCCCTGATCTTCAACCAGCAGCTTTAGTGTTTGTAATTGCTGATTGCTGAACCTTCTTTTTCTTTCAAATATACTGTTAATGGCATCCAGATCAATATCATTACTTGATAATTGAGAATTGGGAAGTTCATCGAATACAATGCCATCAACGGATCGTTTGATTTCATTTATCAGATCAGGATCCGCCTGGCGATTTGTGGAACCAAGTCGAACATAGACGCCTGCTTCGCCTTCGGTTCGAATTCGATGAGGACGAGAATTGCTAAGGAAAACCTCTACCAGTAGTAACGTCTTATCTTTTAACGAAACCAATTCGATATTTGGGACCAGACGAGGTTCTATGCTGTCAGCAATCATACTGCATAGCCTTTCTTCCTGGTCTAATGGATCGGAGACGCCTACCGGCTTTTGAGTACGGTCTTCAACGCCAATAATAAGCTTTCCACCAGCAGAATTGGCAAATGCCACGAGCGTTCTGAGGATATTACGCCTTGAGGAAAGATCCCGCTTGAATTCCAGTGTTTTTCCTTCCGGTTGTTTCAGCAGTGATTGTATCTTGGTAACCATTTATAATGTCTCTTTAAGTGTCGTACAATAATTGGTCAATTGTTTAACTAAAAGCTTACTCATCGATGCACTCCCAATGACTGCCTTTCCTATCTAAAGTCTCTCTATTGATCGGATCATATCCTTCTTGATGAAGAAGTTCTGTGATGGTTTGTTCCAGTTTATCTTCGGTGAATTTCATATTATTATTTTTGCTTTTGGCAACAGCTCATTGGCATTTTAACCCAATCTGGGGAAGGTTTCTATTCAATTAATCTAAATTTATAAAATTTTATTCAAAGTACTTTCGTTTTCTATTATTGAAAGCTGGCATTGTACCTTCTAATACTTTTACAATTTTTTGATTTACTTCTTTATTTTCAATGCTGCCTGATATAGTTGAAAACTTATGATTATTTTCTTTATCAATATCTACATATATTATCTGCTCTGCATCAGCCACTACTGCAAGATTTGGATTATGTGTAACCATAATAATTTGTCTTTTTTGTTTTGCTGCCCGGATAAATGGAACAAGGACTGTGGCGACACTATGATTATCTAAATTATCTTCCGGTTGATCTATAATTAAAGGAATATCATTTTTATCTAACAATAGGTAAAATACGAGAAGTAGAGCTCCACGCTCACCAGGAGAAAGCTGCTCTATCACTTTTTGACCATGCTTTAATTGATAATTAAAACCTATAAATTCAAAAGAAAATAAATAGTTGTAAAGTAAGGATTGATCTTTAACTTGTTCGGTGACATCACGTTTTGAATTGTTTTGCCCATCCCTTTTATCATAGTGTAGTGCTTCAACGATATTATCTAAGCAAGCAATTACACATTCTTTATCATCAAAATCAATTTCTGATAGCAAAGTTTTAAGTAGCTTCTCTCCTCCATCCTTAGAATGAAAAGAACCCATTTTATTTTGTAATATATGTTCTAAAAATTTTGCATTGAAATCAGATTTTTTTACCAAAGAAGCATCAACTTCCACCTTATAGTCTTTTAATGTTTTGGCATTATTTTCTATCACTTTGTTTAAACGAGTTTTAGCTTCTTTATAAACACCAATAATTTCCTGTTTTTTATCAAAAATTTCCCTTACTTTATTTCTACGCTGTTCATACTTACTTTCTAATTCAGTAGTAAGCTCTGTTTCCAGATATTTGATCTCACTTTTATAATAATCTAATGAGTCAAATGTTTCTTCGCTGCCTATTACAGCTTTTTGATCCTTTTGCCAGATTTCGATAGCTGATAAATAATCCTGATATGCCTTTTGCTCCAAATCTAATTTTGAGGTCTCTGTTTTTAATTCACCTTGTTTCTCCTCAAGTGTCTCAACCAATGACTTTATATCATCGTTAGATTCAGTTTCCCCGAGATTTTTTAATGTGATTTGCAAATGTAAATTTATTGAACTTACTTTAGCATCTAGTTCTGTGAAATCAGTCTTCAAAGAAATGAGATTTTCGATATTGATTCCTAAAACGAAAAGATCATCTTTCTTTTCTGAAATATACTGTGAAAATTCTGTTACTTTTAACTGAATGTCTTGTTTAACATCTCCTAATTTTTGAAGATCTTTCAAAGCAGTTTTCTTATCTGTTTCAGCTTTTTCGATATTGAATTCAATTTTTGAGATATCTTCTTTGATTGCTGTAATTTTGTTATTTACTGCCTCACATTTTTGTTTTTTAACTGGAACTTGATTTGGATCTGAAACAGGTACGGGTTCCACTAAAGCTTCAAGCTCTTTCCGTTTAGTTGCTATTTTATTCTCAATCTCAAGGTGATATGAAACTGTTTTTTTCCGTTCAAGCTCAATAATTGCTCCGTTGATATCTTCAATATCATTTGTTAATGATCTCAAATCTGTTTCCACAGCGTGAGTCTTAATATCTACCAGTTCGCTAAATGATTTAGCGCCAAGTCTTTCACTTTCCGGAATATGTGAAAACACAACACTTTCAATTTCTTCTTGAAACTCTTTAGCCGTATTTATTTCATTGGTTAATCTTTCGAATTGACCTTGGGGAATATATTTTACATTTAAGATTTCAGTTTCAGCAGGTGATTCATCAAGCTTTTTAGAGTCTTTTACCCCACTTTCCCAGAAAAGTTTCGCAATAAAATTTTTTGCGATTTTCCCCTGTTTCTCTCGAAATTTTCTTGAAGTTAAAAATGAAAAATCACTGTCATTATAATAATTGGAACATAGAGATAAAATATCTGCAATTGCACTTTTTCCACTCCCCTTGTTACCTATAATAGCAACAAGTTCTTTATTGAATGGTACATTTATTTCTTTAAACCAAGTTCCGGCATGATCGTCATACCCAGCTACCGGATTAATGGATAGACTATTTATATATTTTGTACGATTCCTTGATACTCGTTCCAACACTGGTGGCTTGTCACCGATAAAAATGCGTTCATTTGGTTCGTTTAGGGTTTGCTTTAATCCATCAAATGTTGGATCGGCTTTTAGCCAAGTAAAACAATTACCGATTCTATCCTTTTCTTGCGAATCAGAATAGTAATGCGCATCACTGCAATCTATCAATAAATCATTTACACCTTGTTTTTTTAGCTGATCTTTTGACTTTTTAAAATTCTTCACTGATTCGGAAGCTGTAAAAACAATGTCAGCAGAATTAATAATAGACTTTTTCGTTGCAATAGAGGCGTCGGTCCATTTTAATTCTGCCCATTCTGTCTTACCTATTGCAATTAGGTACTTACCTTTAAAACAATCTTTATCAAGAGAAGAAAAAATTTGATCTTCTTTTACATTTAAATTATTGAATCCTTCAACTAAGTCTGTATCATAGTTTGGTAGTTCATTTTCAGGTACAGTGCTTTTAATTGATGCTCCCAATTCTGAAACGCTTTCTGGTGTAATCGCCCTTGTCCAAGCTTCCCCAGATTCAAGTGTGTATGATTGCTCTAGAGTATTAAGGAACTGACTTTTGATTGTTTCTACCGATAATTCATCAGAAAAAATTACATGAAGATTAATTCTTTTTAGTGATCCAAATTGAATACCAGCAAATTTTTCAATACGAAATTCAACAACTGGAAGTAAGACCCTTTCTAGCAGTTTTCCTTTTTGATTTTGTTCATCTTTTAATTTGCTATAACCATCCAGAAATAAATAATCATTAATACCTAAAACAGAATACTCTTGGGGTAATGCTTCAAGGTCTGCAATATACTTTCGCCAAGTTCCCTCATTGTTTTCTCCAAATCTTTGATAGATAGAAAAAGGTGTATGGACGTGAAGATCCCATTTTCGCCACTCTGCCCCTCTTGAATATATAGAAACCATAATTTCCTCTCGTTTTCAATAATTAGGATATTTTTATTGTTTTTGGGCTTCCGGGATTTGGATTTCCCCTGACAATAGTTTTGGAAGAAGGGTGTCTTTTGTTGATCTTAATTTTTGTTCAAGAAACCTATTATTCAAGATTTTCTCAGTAATGTCCGGTTAAAAATATGCAACCAGTTTAATTAGAATTTAATGTAAAAAAAATAAAAATGTAACTTTTTTCTTGACTTTTTAAGAAAAATTTTAAGGCAAAAATTTTAGTATAACCTATAATATCAAGGGAGTACTAAAATGAAATTGCCTAATTTAAATAAGTTCAGAAAAAAACTAAACTCAAAAACATTCACTCGTTTTTTCAAACCAGTTGAAGAGTTAATACCCGAGATGCCCGAGCAAAAATCAGGATGCAATAAACCAATAAAGTTCAACGCAGAGGATCAACTAAAATCCCTGATTTATTACCATCTTGAGTGCTTTGATTCTGGACGTCACCTTCTTGATGAGTTGAATAATGATAATTTCGCAAAGACTGTTATCGCTCCAGAAGATGGTATCAAAAAAAGCACATTTTTCGAGGCCTTGAATGAAAGAGGCCTTGAATAGTTCTCATTTATTTTTGCAGCCTTAAAAGCTGCTGCTGTTAATCAAACAGGAACTTCTTACGACGAGTTTCAGAATACCTGATCTCCAGGATTATACTATGACACCAATTTGTAGATTAGCTTCATATTTGTTCCTGGAAAAATCGTTTTGGTCGCATTCAATTCATCACAAAGATGAGTAATTGAAATGTCATCTTTTCTATTGACAAAATGATGAAGCTCAACCGTTAATGTTCCCTCTTTTTCATTTGGAATAAGATTGGCCTCATTGGTATATAAAGCGCGTAATAGACTTCTTGCTTCTTTCGTTTGAGACATTTTTTCACGCAGAATATTAGACATTGCTGTTTCCGCTCTGTAAGCAATCATTTTGATAGTATCTATAAAGTATTTGCTTTTCGTATTCAATCGTTTGAAACGATCGTCCTCTGGAAGTTCAGATATTGTAATATGTCGTCTTGTTTCCTTACGTTCTTTTTTCAGAATTTTCACTTCAACTTGCAACTCTTCAATTTCTTCTTTTAGTTCTGCTTTTTTTTGCTGATATTTTTCGATTTTTTTGGGATTGATCTCTTTTTTAAAACTCGTAGCAGCAAATTCTATCATTCGTCTATTTAAAATGCCTACCTTACTTCGTACCTGACCATCAATCTTTCGATATTGAGGATTTACGATTTGTATGGTACCATCAATACTTTCAACTTTGTAGTCTATCAAGGCGTCCAAATTATATTCTTGTCGCATATAACGAAAATAGTTTTCCTGGGACCATCGAGAGAACATAGCAACGGAAATTGACCTTAGATCGGATATATAATCTGTCGATATAACTGATGTTTGGTGATGGTTTTGAGACAGTTTACGAACTTCTCTGACCCACAAACCGTTGGAAAGCTTTGAACCTCTCTCTGCCAGGTTCATTTCTACCGTCTGAATACCGTTGAGTTTTACTTTTTGAAGCCTAAATTCCGCTTCTGGCCAATCCTCTCCCGGATGTTTATGATAGGTTACGCAAGCGATTCTTTTCTCTTTCATTTTTAAGAAAAAATCTGGACTATATCCCTCCCGATCAAAAACAATGAGAAATCGATGCAAGTAGATATCAGCTAAAAGCTCAATTTCAGTCGGTTGATGGGGAACCATTTCTTCAAGTTGCGGTACGATCTCGTTTTTCAAAACTTTGATTAAGCCTGAATTAACTTCCTTCGTGACCTTAAAAAAGGGTTGGCCATCTAAGGCGTTTACCCAGTAATCTATTGTTGCTCGTAAACATAATTTATTACGCGCGACATACTGACGGGGAAGCTTTGTCTGATTTCCATTATATACCCGAACATGCCCATCTACTAATAATACTCCCGCGCTTTCCGGTTCTGAATTCATCCAGTCGGAAGAAAGATCGGACATCCAGGCAGTAGCCGTATCACCAGCTGAGAGAATATTGATCTTTTCCCGCAATGTCTTTACCTCGGGAATACGATCCAAACCAAGTAATTTCCCCCATTCCCCGGGGGCTTGGCTTCTAAGTGATTCAATTGTTTTCACACGACCCAAAGCCATAAACGCCAGTAGAAGAAAAATACTTTCTAAACCATAATATCCTTTTGGTAATTGAAAATAACGATCAGAATAACGCAACAGTCCAATACTCAACAAGGCAGGTATCGCCAATAAAACGCCTCCAAAACGTATATCCAAAGCACTTTCAAAATTAACGATGACTTCTTCAAGCCCACCTAAGCTCGCGGCGATCCAATCAAAGGTATTCGTGGTACCCACTCCCATTAAGGATTTGTCATCCGCTATAGAGGGGAAAATTGGAAAATGCATCTGAGGCATGTTTTACTCTCTTTAAAACTGATGGTAAACTTCAAGGAAGTATCTTCGAAACTTGGTAAAAAAGGTACCTTTTTATTTTCCCACTATCAACATCAATTTTAGTGTACCTTTTAAAAACGCCTCTTCTAAAGCTCTGAATAATCGAGTGTTGGGGTTATTTTTTTCAAAAACGTTATGACATGGAATCAGGTAATCTGAATTTAGAACAAACAGTTGCAGATCTGATTCTTGTCCTGGACGGAAAACTGCTTCCCTACATTGAAAAACTCACCTCTATCCATTCTCAATTATTAGAAATCAGCTTGCTGGATCCGGAAGAAACCAAGAAGGTTTTGGCTGGCTTCGATAAAGCTGTTCATCCGCTCTTAATTGATTTACGAAATGTCACCAATCAGCTCACCACCATCAAACGCCAGAACCAAATGGCGATTGAGGGGACGCAATGAGCAGGAATCAACAAAAAACGGATCAGGATTCAAATCTGGAAGTTTCTAACCTGGCTCTGAATCAGCCAACTTTAAAACTGGCCACACCAGTTCCGGATTTTGAACAGACGGTCGATAAAATCAATTATCTGTTCACTAGTCTGCTGGAAATGCTTGAAAACGCTGATAAGATGGGGGTACCGAACAACAAAACCATCAACGGAGCTCTTCTGCTGAAGCATGACCTTATGGATGATTTGGAAGCGATCTTCGATCACAGCCTCACCCTGGTACCAAAACTTCAGAACTAACCACCGCGCCTCAACCAAAAAGCCACAGTTTTTACTGTGGCTTTGTCTGCAGAAGCTATGGAAACTTAAGCTAATGGATAAATTGCAATCTTTATCAGTTTATTAGGAATCTGTTAGATTTTTGATAATAAAAGTGAGCCTATCTCCAATGAGTAATACTTTATTTTTCCCATAAAAAATAAGATATAACGGGCATGAATGAAGCAATAGAAACAACTATTGGCTATTGCGATTTTAAGACTTTAAAAACCGTAGATATAAAATTAAGGGACTTCCAGTATTATAGCAATTGCACTAATTTTACTTTTTTGACCAGTTGAGGCCACTCTAAACTTCCAAAAAATATTCTTTAGTAGTCCATATTGAACCCAAAATCCACTCCTTTTAATTCAAGTTTTATTCTTTAAAATTGAAACTGAATTTAATCGAGAAAAATAATTAATTGTTACCAGATTAAATTCAATTTGTTTGCTTTTATTCCTTCAAATTAGCTTCTGTAAGATAGTTCGAAGCAGTGAGTAAATGATTTAAAACACTTTTAAAGAAGAGGAAATATGGGACTTTCTTATAAACCCAAAAACATTTTGTTGGATAAAGATGGATATTTAATTTCTTTAAATATCATCGGGATTGCAGTTCTCTTTCAACGGTTTATCGACAAAGGATTACTTTTCAAAGGTCGTAAAGCCTTAATTATGCCTGTTCTGGAAAATATAATTGAAACATGGGAAGACTTTTTATGTTGTAGCAATCTTTTCAAAGTTTATTCCTGCGAAAACAGGGATTCAGGATCCTGGGCTTATGAAACGGCATGGAAAACAACAACTGATTGTAGTTTTCACCAGACAATCGTTTCAAACGATTTGGAAGCTACTGCAAGGTTATTGATTCAGTCGTTTCAAGATGCAAAAGGGGCAGGTTATCAAGGTTGGTACCTCCCTAGAGACAAAAAGGATAAAAAATTTAAATGTTCAGCAACTGAAAAAGTGGTTGGTATGGAGCAAGTGGAGCTCGTTAATTCATTTTTACCCTCAAAACAGTGCGAGACATTTGAATACAATTATTACTTTGCTCCCTTAAAAAAGTATGAAACCAGTGACAACCATATTGTTGTTCAACCGTTGACAGAATCGAACCGAATTGAATTTGTGGATTTGGTTAAAAAAAATGAAGGTGAAGTTTTTCTGAAAAACGAAGAGTTAGATAAAAGTGATATCTTTCTTGAAGAGCTTAATAAGCAGTACCAGCAGATCGGCTTTGAAAGAAGGCGCTTTATATACCTTGCATATGCAAGAAATGGAATGGACCTTGTTGGAGCAATAGTATGTTATACCGGACCTCTTGGTATCAACTTGCGATTTCTGGAATCAAAATCGCAACTTATCCTAAGCAACCAATTATCTGAAGATCTAGTGCTGGAATGTTGTTGTAAGTTGCTTTCTTCCGTTGTTAGCCATTATGAAAATTTCATTCCGAATTTTATTCCAGTCTTAACTCGTGAAAAGGGAGCTCTTGGATTGAAAAAATTGGGGGCCGCATTTCATACATTGTACCACATGCATGCAATCGTTCCTGAAGGTAATCATGCTTTCGATTATCACATCACGACAATGAAAAAGCGGTTGGATCGAGCAATGAAGATTAAAAGAAAACGGTATTCTTAGGCGGTTTTATAAATCCAACTAAGTCGAAGGCTACTAACCCAAATTGTAGCCATCGAATAAATTTAAATTTTAAAATCTGTTAGACAAATAATAAAGGAGACCAAAATTATGAAAAATACTCAATCTGAGAAGAATGTGTATTTAACAGAAAATGTGAATGAGTCGGAACGGTTAAAGTTGCAAGTTAATGCTGCTAAATATGCCGACAGTATCTTAAAAAAGAATATTTTGGAATTTATAATAAAAAAACAAAATGGACCAATCACATTTCTTGATGCCGGATGTGGGCCTTGTCACATTTCTGAAGAATTACAAAAACTATTTCCACAAATGATTTTTCAATGCATAGACAATAGTGAAGATCGTGTAAAAAAGGCGCAAGCCAGGCTTAGTAATGAACCCAATATCCATATTGAACAGGGTGATGTTGTAAATTTACAAGAAGATGACAATAGCTATGATGTTGTATTTTCAAGATTTGTATTAGATCATTTAAAACAACAGCAACAACAAATAGTGGATGGGTTCTTCAAAATACTTAAACCTGGTGGAATTATAATTTTACAGTCGGTTGACCATGGGCTAGGAATCCATTATCCAGAAGATGTCTATTTGGGGATCATAAAACAGCAATTATATAAAAAATTGCATGAAAATAATTATGATCCCAATACAGGAAGGTGTTTAAAGGCTCTTGTTGGAAGATCAGGATTTGAATTAGTTAGGCAACCCATTATTGAGTTGTACAAGCTATATTCTTTCCCCTTAGATGAAAAGGAGTTCAAAGCGTACCGGATAAAACTTGAAAACGGATTTCCATTTTTTGTTAAAGCTTTCGGTAATCATAATAAAGCAGAAGATGCGATGAAATATCTTTTGGATTATGTTCAAAGACCTGGTTCAATGACTTATTCAATTTCCGTCTTAATTGTGGCTCAAAAACTTCAGTAATTTGAATATACCTTAAAAAATAGGTATCTTCAAAGTGACCAGGGGTATTCACCAGATTAAAGGGAAAATTTACACTTTAATCTGGTGGGTTTGTATATTTTCTACAATTCACTTTATTATGTAATTACTGGATGACATTGAGTAGAATAATCACCCATGAATCAGTTCGAATCCTTTTTTAATTGTTAATATAGAAAGCTCTCCACTCCAATCACCAATAGCAATTTTATTGTTGTTGAAAATAGCCAGGCACATAATAACACTGGGATGTGGGAGAACCGCCAAACATTTCTGAGACGCCACATCCCATAACCGCACAGTTTTATCCCAACCACCAGAAACAATCAATTTCCCGTCTTTTGTGATATCTACAGCCAGGACTGATCCATCATGACCTTTGAGAGGTTTAAAAGAGTTGTTGTTGCTGAGATCCCAGCCTTCAATTAAATTTTCGTTTGTACCCGCTATAAGAATTTGCTTTTTTTCATTTAATGCCAATGATTGTATTGAGCCAGAAGGTCTTTTTATTTGATTAACACTTTCACCTGATCTTGAATCAACAAAAATGATGCTGTTATCTTCTCCTGCAGTAATAATTTGATCGTTTTTATTGATAGCTATTGCATTGAAGCTATTGGCCAGTGATTCCACGGTATTTAGACATTTTCCAGATTTAACATCCCATATTTGAATAGATTTGCCTGCTGATATCAATAATTGATCATCCTTGCTAAATTCCAAGGCTTTTACTTCTCCTGAAAGACCATTAAAACTTTTTATGATTTCTTTGGTGCTAGTATCTTGTATAAAAATTGATTTGCCGGTGCCGGCAGAAGCGATCAGATTATTATTATAAGATACCGCAATTGCATTGATAGATGATGGATGAATTTGGGTTTTATCACATTGTTTGGTATCACCAATTTTCCAAAAGTTGATGTCTTTATCTTCCCCACCCGTGACAATCAGGTTTTCGTCTTCAACTACTACAAGATCATTTAGCCAGAAAAAATGAGAATCTTTATCAATATAATTTGAAGATCCGCTCGGTTGCCATATCTTTATAACTCGATCACTGCCTGCCGAAACCAGCGTATTGAAGTCAGCTGATACCGCGAGGCCACTTATCGAATCAGAATGGCCACTAAAAATCCTAATACATTCCCCAGATTCGTAAGACCATATTCTGATTGTACGATCCCACGATCCTGATATGATAAATTTTGAATCATGTGAGATTGTAACTGAACTGACTCTATTCGTGTGCCCTTTCAACGATTTTAAACAAACTTTGTTTTCTAAATCCCAAAGACGAACGGACGCATCGTAGCTGGCTGAAGCTGCGAACTTTCCATCAGGTGATATGCATACAGAGTCAATTCGGCCGGTGTGATCCTTAAATATTTTAAAACATTCTCCCTCATCCAAATTCCAGGCGCGGATAACTCCTTTTGTATCTCCTGAAATTGCATATTTGTGATCAGCCGACATTGAAATACTTGTCAGTTCCACTGAGGGTATTTGAATATAATTTAAGCTTTTGAAAGACTCTAAGTTCCACAATTGAATGACGCTAGTTAATTCATTTTCATGTCGGAGCTTTCCTGCGGTTACTAAATGCTTCCCATCAGGTGATAGTGAAATAGCCACTATTTTATCTTCAATAGATCCAATTTCATTCAATAGACAAGACTCAAATATATCCCAAATCTGAATAGTATTACTTAGATCATTTGCAACAATGGGTCCTCCTGCAGTTACCGCAATTGATCCATCAGCAGACAATGAAATAACTCTGCTTGCATCTGATAAATGGAATGTATTAACAGCTTCTCCCGTGTCAACATCCCATTCAATAATTTTATTATCGCCACCAGTCGAAACACATATTTTCCCGTTTAAGGAAAGCGCACATGATTTAATCGCAAGGTCATGTCCAAGTAAGTCTCTTTTAAAAGCTGGATACTGCTCATATGGTCTTCGGTAAGGTTCATCGTATAACAAATAATAATGACTCATCCCAATATAGGCCTGCCGAGTTTTTGCTGCATCAAAAACAGGACTATTCTCAAAATGATTGTATATTTCTTGTTGAGAAAAACCAGCTATTGTTTTGTATTTTTCAATATACTCGCCTCGGGAATTTAAAAGCTGATAAAAGGCTTGAATTCTATTAATACTAGATTGAGTCAGGTAGTGGCTGGTAGGATTATAATTTCCAGTTGTACTTGTTGGTTTGAAACTAATTGAATATGATTTTCTACTAGCGAAGGATAGCAATTGATCAATATAAGTGATTATTTGGCTTTGCTGATCATGTACGATCTTTTCGCTCATACCTCCTTCTGGATGGAGCTTCAATACTTTTGAATAACTGGATATAAGCTTGATTCGGGCTTCATCATTAAAAAAGCAACATGTTTCAATAAAAAATAAATCTGTTAAGATTTGGTTCAAAGTATCCCATTTTTTTAGGTCTAACTTAAGATTCACATAGTTAAAGATGCCAATTTTGTCAAAATTTTCAAAACGATTGTGAGTAGCATACATTTTAAAATACCTTTGGTAATCATAGGAATAAAGAAAAATTTTGAATTAAACCTACGCAGATTGTAAGGATTGTGATATCAAAAGCAACCAAAAACTTATTTTTTAAATATATCCTCTGCGTTTAAATCTATCTAACAGAACAATTAATTGAAATATGCCAAAGAAAAAATTTGATCGATCTATCCGTGCTGGTAAAAGATTACAAATTGCAAGATATTTATATGGATTCGACTCTCGAGATGAGTTAAATGAATCTGATCTTTGGAAAGAAAATATAGTGAGACATAAGGCCTCAACTCTTATCAAAGATTGGGAAACCAATGGAATACCAGAGCCAAAACTTTGTAAAGTAGCAAATTGTTTCAATTTGGAAACTTATTTGTTCACCGATGATAAAATTGATGATCATTATTTCAGAAGGGTTTTAGAAATAAGAAAAAACGATTCATATGCACGTCTTCCTGAATATCCTTATCAACGTCAAAATCCCGACGAGACGGGCCCAATGGCAAGTAAGCAAAAGATAATAGATTTTCAAAACTATATGAATACCAAAACTAATCCTTTTTTTGGTAGAAAAAAAGCTTTTCAAAAGATCAAAAAATTTCTGAAATCAAACAGCAAAAAAAGTGGGTACCTTTTAATAGAAGGTGAGCCTGGAACAGGGAAATCATCATTCCTTTCCAAGTTGGTGCTAAAACATGATTACATCCATCATTTTAATCGGTCTACAGTTGGAATCACAAAACCAGAACAATTCATAAGAAATATTTGTGCACAGCTAATTGGTAATTACAAATTAACCGATATCATCTGGCCAGATACCGGTGATCAAGATGGTTTGTTCCTTGAGCAATTGCTATTTAACTGTAGCGAACTTCTTAAAAATGATGAAAAGATTATAATCACGATAGATGCCCTTGATGAAGTTAATCATAATATAACCTCTACTCATAATAATGTTTTATTTCTTCCGGAATCATTACCAGATAATGTGTATTTTATTGTAACATCTCGTCAGAAATGGGAGCATAGACTTCGTGTCAGTCAAGTTAATACGTATAAATTCGATGAATCAGAAACCAGAGAAGATATTGAATCTTTTATAAAATTTCATTTAGATAACTTTGAAGTTTTCAAACAAATCCGATCATGGAAATTATCACAAAAAGATTTTATCACCCTGATGATCGAAAAAAGTGAATGTAACTTCATGTACTTATACTATGTTTTACATGCCATAACCAATGGTGATTTTAATCACAAAAATCCTAACAAAATTCCTTTGGGATTAAAACAATATTACAGAGACCATTGGGAAGAGATGAGAAGCAAATCCAAGGAAAAATTTGAAAAAGTTTATGAACCGGTTATTTGCATGTTAGCTGCTGTACCTGAAGCGGTTACAGTAAAACAAATTGCTAATTACACAGAGCTGAGAGAATTTGAAGTAAAACAGGTTATCAAAAAATTGTACACATATTTAACTGAAATTATGGAGGACGAATCAACATCCAAATACAGGCTTTATCACAAAAGTTTTCAGGACTATTTAAAAAGTGAAGTCGATATCGAATTTTTCAAGTCGAAGACAAAAATCAATGATTTCTACGACAGACTTGCTGGCATCTAAAATGGCATGAAATGAAAGAAACAACCTTCGAATTGTGACAGGAGTGAAAGAGTAAATGTGATAAAGGCACGAAATTTTACTGGCTTCATGCCTAATATATATTAATTTTATCGAGAAATGTTATTCAAAGTTTCTATAAAAACTTCTGGGGAAATATTAACATAATCGATACCTAATAAATTAAATTTTGAAACCAAATCATTCGGTTTAATACTCCCCACGGATAAATTCCCAAATAGAAAAACAGGGCAAATAATATTGTATTTCTTTTTTTCTTTGTTAAAACCTTCAAGATCTTTTAACGCATGCCCATTCAAGCTACTAATAATAATGGCCTTAACATTTTGGTTGTTAGCATATGCGCTTACAAACTCATCAACTGTGGTACATGCCCCTAAGTTAATTACTTGAAAGCCAAGCTCATCTAATAATTGATGAGTTAACAGATTTGGCATAACATGAACATCACTTTTCGATACTCCAATCACAATCGTGTTCTTTTTCGATGTAAGCCTCTTCCTTATTCTTTTTAAGCTACCAAACGGATTAGGCTTACTCTCCTTCGACCCCGCCATATAATATATATCCTCAATTAGCTTATGAAATCTTGATCCTTCATTTTTTGAATTAAGTTTCTTGTTGTTAAAATCAATAATTTTTTTGGTAAAAGGAAGTTTTCCGGGCGCTAAAATCCGAATTGCTCCCGATTCATCTCTACTGGGAATTACTTCATTTCGCGTATAAATACTTGGGCAGAACGGTACATCAAGTTTACCACTCTTAAATGCAGAAACAATTGAATCATTAAGATTATTTCCTTGAAGAATAGGATCAATCATTACCATTACTTCTTCTAGGATTTGTTCTTCTTCCATTTCAATAATCT
>Ga0257125_1002476_pt1 | contig 15012 bp, 19 predicted proteins | sample SI106_200metaG_FD_190183 | JGI IMG/M metagenome (GOLD analysis project Ga0257125, IMG submission 190183) | Marine microbial communities from Saanich Inlet, British Columbia, Canada - SI106_200 | ecosystem: Environmental > Aquatic > Marine > Inlet | place: Canada: British Columbia | collected...
AAAATACATCTTGTAACTTTACTTCTAGGGGCACCCTTAATTTCATTCTAGAAATGTAACACACCTTTTAGTTGGATGCAAGAAGAAAAACCCTTGATTTCAGCAACTGTTTACTACCCTTAAGCCTTGGTATGATTGTTATATTTCAACTTTTTGGAATCTTCAGCACTTTGAAGGATATCCTGAGAAAGTTGAAAAAGAAGTAAGCAAAACGAACACCTGACCACCAACAATACACCGTTGGTGGTCATTTTTTTGTCTAAAAAGCAATTGAAATTAAACTTTGCCTAACGTTTCTGTATATGCGAGGTCGCAAGGATTTATAATACTTTGATTTTATCAAATCCGTAGCGATCTGTGTTGAGCGTGGTGCAACGAGCGAACCGCATATACAGTGTTAGGCGACCCGAAGGAAGAGAGTACACTTTTTTTGACTCTCTGACTGAGAGCGCAGCGGGGCGTGGAATGTAAGTGGAACGAGCTTAGTTTCTAATTGCTTTTGACTTTTGGCTTATAATATTGTATAATTAGAGATGTTCGTTCTTTTCAAACTCAACCTTTTGGAGGAAAAAAATGATTATATTTTTTGGCCTATTCGCAGTTGGAGCCCTTCTTGGTTTGCTTGGCTTGGTCGATTTTGGTTTTTCGACAGGATGGTATGTATTCCTGCTTATTGTCAATGTATTAGCCATCATTGCCAATCTACCGAAAAAGCGACCACACCGCTAAACAAACCCAGATTTACGAACACCCGACCGTCACAAAACACCGTGACGGTCATTTTTTTGTCTAAAAAGCAATTGAAATTAAATTTTGCCTAACGTTTCTGTATATCTGATGTCGAAACGCTTTAGAATATTTTACCTTAAAAAGCGTGAACGATATGGGTCGAGGGTCTGCAAGACCTGAGCCAGATATACAGTGTTGTACGAGGGTGAGGCAAAACGAGAAAATGCGTCTGGTTAGTTTTGCCGAAAGTGGCAACGACCCCTTGTGTATTCTTCAAGAATAAACAACTACGCCTTATGGTTAGGTAAATAATTTTTCAGATTTTTTGTCATTCTGTTTACATAAATATCAAGAATTCTTTTTCCGTTACTTGAATCGACATTCCATTGTGGATGGTTGTCGGCAATTCCATTTGGACACTTATCAATCAGATTATCTGTCTTCCATGGATTGTCAACCCTACTCTTAGGATAATCTTGGGTAGGTAATTTTACCAGCGTTTTGTCTATAACTAGCATGTTTGATATTTCTGAATTTCCAGCATGGTCATCAAGTGGACCACCGAGGATGTCCGTGATATTTTTATCATCTTCTTCATTGGCTACTTCTAGGTACACTATTTTCGTATCACCAAAACTGTTATTGTCGATAAATTTCTTAATAACAGAATCATTGGCATGAAATGAAGTGATAAAAATATTTTTGGTTTGGTCTTTCAATGACTGACAAATATCAAACATTACTTTCGCTAGTGTTTCTTCAGTTAACCAAATAGTTCCATAAAATCCCCGATGTTCTTGAGACCGTGAATACTCTAGCGTTGGTAAAATTATGAGCTCTGGATATGCTTTAGATATCTGCTCGACAAGATAATCTGTTATGTATGTATCTGTTCCAAATGGAATAAATGGACCATGTTGTTCTGTTGACCCAATAGGAAAAAGAAAATCATATTTATGATCTTTTCTAAAATCTGAATTCTTTAGTTGTTTGAGTTTCATGTTATTTAGTATAGATAAAAATTCTTGAAGAATATTTCTTACAACGTTTCTGTATATGTGATAGTTGAAGCGTTTTACAATTGTATTGTACTAAAATGCGCACAATTTGGGTGAAGGAGGGCACGACTGAACCGCATATACAGTGTTAGGCGACCCGAAGGAGGGAGGTAGAATTTCTAGACCGACCGACTGAGAGTGCAACGGGGCGTGAGCGTTACTCATTTTGGACTAGTCTTGTTTGGTATCTTGGTAGTCACAGTGGAAACACAAATCTGTCTTCAAGGCAAACTTGCAATGGCAGTTTTTTGATTTACATGCCCAGACATCAACATATTTCTTTTTTCCTTCGTAAATATCTTTGAGCTGACCAATTGTGAATACTAGCTCCCATTTATGTCTAGTTCCTGCTTCAGGGAAATAGGTGAAACCATACTCAACTCCATTTTGTTCGATCAAGCCTCCGTATACAAAATCATCCTGAAGCAGGTCATCAGATTCAATTGTTGTGCTTTCGTCTTTTTTTAGAATCAGCTCATATACATTCTTCAAGAATTTACGAAGATTAGAAGGAATTGAAATATGTTGCTTTTGTTTGTCTTGAACTTTTTGTGTTCTCATAATTGAAAAATGAGTAATGTTGTCTAACGTTTCTGTATATCTGATGTTTAATTCTATTTTTTCTTAATAAAATCATTCTTAGTTAAGTTACTCTGTCTTAAAATTGAGCGAAAAGTGCCTTGGGGGATCTGTTTCTTATCAGCAGGTACAATAACTGTTAGAGTTGGTTTGCCAGTTTTGCGAAATTTTGCGTGACTACCTCTTTGAGAAATAAAATCAAAACCATATATCTTTAAAATCTTAAAAATATGGCTTGACGAAAAAAGCCTAGGCATAGCTGAAGGGGAGGTCGACTATCTTTGGTTGTATTATTTTAGAAGGCACTGGGGTTTCTGTGTCTTCAAAATAAAGTTCTAGAGCCTCATTAAGATTTTCCAGAGCTTTTTTCCTGGTTTCACCAAAACTAGAAATATCAACATTAAGACATTGAGATACATAATGCTCGCCTTCTTTCCAAACAATATTTTTAAGACTCATTCTTTTCATATTAATTGATTTTAGCATAATGTAGGAAAATGGAATTAAATGTGGGCCGAGGAGCGGCCAGTGACGAGCCAGATATACGCTGTTAGGCGACCCATGCTGAATCTGCTATTATTCTGTTTTCCTAGCAGAGTCAACATGAGTGCAACGTGGCAAGCTCCTCCAAGTGCTACGCACATGGAAGGAGTGAAGTGTCATTCATTCAATGGATTGGGGATTAGCAAGAATCCACGCCAAAGCCTGGCGGGTTGGTTCAATATGCTCTTCCGAAAAACCTTCGCGCAATTCCACTATGGTTTGTTCAGTTGCTTCAGCTAATGATATACCTCTAAGTTCAGCAACAGCAATAAGACCATCCACATAAGTGGCTCCGGGATAAGATGGCGTTGATTCTTGTGGAGTCATTGTAACCAAATCATTGAATGAATTATATTGCCTAACGTTTCTGTATATCTGATGTCGAAACGCTTTAGGATATTTTACCCTAAAAAGCGTGAACGATATGGGTCGAGGGTCTGCAAGATCCGAGCCAGATATACAGTGTTGTGCGACCTGAGTGAGAAGCGGTAGAATCTTAGACCGCTTGAGCGAAAATGCAATGTGGTCGACTGAACAGAGTGAAGGAGAAGTAATTAAATCTTTGTATCTTAAAAAATGTGGAATTATAAGTTTCCAAGACCTTTGATCTGTTGAGATGCAAAAGCTAAAAATTCATCGTCAATCTCTTTGCCTGTATCAATATACTCATTAACTTTGGGTTTCAATTTCTCCCCAAGAGCTTTCCTTTTTTTTACCAAAGGATTATCTTGTTCATTAATCCTTGGAGCCAAACTGCCTAAGGGTTGAACTTCCCTTGCGTAGCGACCTTGGATTGCATAAGTTATACCTTCATCAAGTAGCGTAACAACTTCTCCATTAGTATTTTTAGTTTCAGATACTCTTTCATAGTCAGCGGCCAACTTTGAGCTAGGTGTGCTGTCAAAAATACCATGAACTCCCTCATGTAGAATTGTAGAGGTCGCCAAAGCAAGTACGAGTTCCCCGGCGGCCTGTTCAGACATATCACTAAATAGAGGCTCCAAGGACTTTTGTATTCCCCGAATTGCATCAGTTTGGCTAGGCATTTGAATTTCAATCTGAGTTCCTTTGACTGTACCTTCTCCCAGGTTGCCATCAACAATGTTTATCGTTAGCTCTTGGGGAGACTTGGTTGAGTATTTGCCCAAGAATTTTTTTGAATCCTGCAAAGAGTCGATAATACTGTCTGTTTTGATTTGTTCACTTATGTTTTTAGCTTGATTTGCATCTGGAGATTTCCTTGAATCAGTAACTTCTATTCCAGATTTTTTTATTTCCATTTCTGTGGTGGATATATTAAGGTCTTCTGGGTTGATTGATATTTCCATATATAAAGGATAACAAAGATTTGATTATTTCGCACAACGTTTCTGTATATGCGAAGTTGAAGCGTTTTACAATGTACATTGTACTAAAATGCGAACAATTTGGGTGAGCGTGGTGCAACGAGCGAACCGCATATACAGTGTTGTAGGACCTGAGGAGCTTTGTTACCATTCTGATACAAAGCGACGAAAACGCAGTGGGGCGTGAAGTAAAGCGGAACGAGCTTTTCTGAACAAATGTTTTGTTTTTGGATTTTAGTTGATGAATCCCATAATACTTGGTATAATGAAGGTGTTGCATTTTGAAAACCAATTTTGACCATACCTATCTTTGTAAAGGAGAATTTACTATGGCAACTGATGGACCTACACCCCCTCCGTGCGACCAAGAGATCTTTGAGAATGGAGAACCTGTTTTAGTATTTCACGCACCTTCCAATGCGGCTGAAAATTGGGTGAAATCTGTGGCTGAAAAAGCCCAGGCCCGTGTAGACTGGCACTATTCTGGGGGCGATGCTCAGATGCTTCACCTGGGTGATGATGAAAGTCGAGCCCGCGTGGAAGCGGCAATTGATGAACTCGAACCAACCTTGCAGGGCAATATTACGCGACGCTATACACCTAATGAGCAAGGTCTGTACAGACAAGAAGTAACGCATGCGCCTGATGGGGCCGTTGCCGGATTCATGGATTCAGATTCGGGCAAGACGTTCTATGTCGTCGAAACTAAGTAGGATTTACCGATAACTATTTTAAATCCCTGTGCTAGAAATTTACCTAGCGCAGGGCTTTTTTGTGTCAAAAATTCAAAAACTAAAATATTGATTTGTTCAGAAAAATTTCCTACAACTAGTGTATATGTTAATTGTTTTTGGATATACTGTCAAATGTTGTATGATATACATGATATTTGTTGAATATAGTATATGAGTAGTTTACTAGAAACACTGGAACAGACATTAAGTTTGCGTAATTATAGTAGAAAGACAATTAAGGCCTATTCTCAGGTGTTTAGAGCCTTGAGTAAGTTTTATAGGAAACCGCTGGAAGAACTAACTAATGATGAGCTGAAGAGCTATCTTTATAAAAAGCAGCAGAAAGGACTATCTAGCCAGACCATTTCTCTGCATGCCAATGCCATCAATTTTTTGTATATACAAATTTATAAAAAGCCTGACTTTATAAAGATAAGACACCCTAAACGTACTAGAAAGATACCGATAGTTTTATCTAGAGAAGAAATTCAACAGGTTTTAAGTAAGATTAAAAACCACAAACATCTGATAATGGTTTCCCTTGCCTACGCGGCTGGGTTGAGAGTGAGCGAGGTGGTGAGCTTGAAAATACAAGATGTTGATACAGAGAATCTGACACTAACTGTGAGGCAAGGCAAGAGGAAGAAAGACAGATTGACAGTGTTATCTTCAAGTATTGCTAGTGATTTGGAAAAACTTATGGCCGGAAAAGAAATTGACGACCTAATGTTTGAGAGTGAGCGAGGTGGGAAACTGACAACCGCGACAGCTCAAAGAGTTTTCAAAGTAGCTTTAAAGAAAGCTAACGTTAAGAAGCCGGCTACTTTTCATTCTTTGCGACATAGTTTTGCTACTCACCTACTGGAGAACGGGGTTGATGTAAGATATGTACAGGAGCTTTTAGGCCATGCAAATATTAGGACAACACAGATATATACAAAAGTGACTAATCCAAAATTAAAAAATATAAAAAGTCCCTTATAAAAGAATTCTGGACAAGCCAGAATGACGGAGAAGGAAGTATAATACCCTTATGAAGATTGATGTTTTGACACTATTCCCCGAGATGTTTAAAGGACCTTTTGATGAGAGTATTTTAAAGAGGGCTCAGGAAGATAAAAAGATAGAGATTAAGGTTCATAACTTAAGAGATTGGGCGGAAGATAAACACAACACTACTGACCTACCACCTTATGGTGGAGGACCGGGTATGGTGATGAAGGTGGATGTGATTGATAGAGCTGTAGAGAGCTTGAGAACCAAGTCTTCTGTAGTAGTTTTGCTTGATACTAAAGGTAAGGTTTTTAGCCAAGCAAAGGCCGAGGAACTATCTGGTAATGACCACTTGATACTGATTGCTGGGCACTATGAAGGGGTGGACCACAGAGTTCATGACTACATAGCTGATGAAGTTATTTCTATAGGAAAGTATGTTTTGACTGGTGGTGAGATTCCGGCTATGGTGGTGGTTGACAGTGTGGTTAGACTGATTCCTGGGATATTGGGAAATTCTGCTAGCTTGGACGAGGAGTCGTACGGCAAAAGGGGAAAGATTGAGCATCCACAGTACACTAGACCTGAAGAGTATAAAGACTGGAAAGTACCGAAGGTGTTGCTGTCTGGAGACCACAAGAAAATTGAGGAGTGGAGAAAAACCTAGCTTGTATGGCTTTGGACGGGACCACCTTTTTCATCTTGCTCCCAGAGATAAAGGATTAACTTGTTATTTGATTCTAGCAACCAACTAGCTGCTTCACTTGGATGCTTAAAGCCTTTTTTCTCTTGAACAAACTGGACTTGCTGAAGGCTTAGATCTTGTTTATGGAGTTTTACTGCTAGAGTTTCTGCCTTGCCAACGGAATTTAACTGGTTTTTACCAGGAGCAGCGAGCACGGCAGTTAGTGAAAGCAAGTCTTCGTCTTTACCATTAAGAGTGATACCTGTGCCTTCAATTTTTTTAAAAAAGCTTCTTTCGGCCATGGGCATATTATATTATTTTTTGGGATGACCAACAGGAATGAATAAAATGATAGTTTCTTCTTCTGGAAGTTTTAAAGCTTCCTTTAGTAAGTCTGAATCTTGACTACTAATAGTAGCCATACCTAACCCCAAACTTTCTGATTGAAGAAAGAGATTTTGAGCTACTTGGCCGGCCTCTAAATAGGCCTCTATTTTATTACTACTACTTGTGACGATTATAACTAAAGGAGCATGTTGTATGGAGTATTGATCTGTAGTTTCAGCTAGTAGGCTGATTAGGTCTGATTTGTAGATGGTAGACAGTTGATGAGCTGGTTGGATATCTCCTGGAATATATAAATAGAGACCTTTATCTAGGTCATTGATCTGACTACTAATGATATATAGACTTAATGGGTAGGCAGATTTTGATGAAGAGACTGTGCGACCACCCCAATCGGTAGTTACGCCCTGGGCAGACCAAAGTAGCTGGGAAAGATAACCCAGGCTTATTGATTTGTCTTCGAAACTTCTATAGCTACGACGACTGCTGATAGCTTTTTCAATTGAGGTTCTTGAGTCTAAATTAGGATGAGGAAGATCTAAAAGATTTGAGACTGACTCAAGTTCCTCTGTTGGTGATGAAGATGTGTTGGGAGTTGGAGTATTTTTGGACCTAAAAATTGTGGTAACTATTAGAAGTGAAATAATACCTAATGTAGTTAAGGGGATAATGAATCTTTTCAAAATGGATTGACTCAAGTCTGCAGGCTTTTTGGTTTTTTGGGGGGCAGCCATGTACGTTTAGATAAACGTGCGAATACTGGCTGTCTCTTTTTGCTCTTCGAACCAAGTATTGAACTCTAACTGAAGTTTTTGGTCTAGAAGATTGAGTTTGATTTCAGCTTCTAGCTCTGGAAGAGTTCTGCCTTCAAATGAAGCTGCATTTTGAGTAAAGTAATCAGACACCTCTTCATCAGTGACTTCTGGGCTAAATAAGGTACTAGCTAACTTCTTTTGACCTAAGGTAATTTGAAGTCTTTCCTTGAGTTTTTCTAGAGTTAAACCATATTGAGCCAAAGTTGCCTCGAAGACTTCGTCACCACCTAGTTCTAATTTGAGATTACTTATTTCTTCTTCTATATCTGCTTCGGTTATTTCTATGCTGTTTTCTTTAAGAAGGTCTTTGATTAATGTTTGGGTTACTAACTCGTCTAGAATTGCTTGACCGTATCTTTCATTTAGTAAGCTGTTTAGTTGGAAACGACTGATAGGGTGACGGTTGACGGTAGCCACAATAAACTGGCTCTTGTATCTTTTAGCTAAAAAGAAGGAAGCGGTACCAATCAGAATGACTAGAGCAAGGTTTCTGGTAAACTTTGACTTAACCACAACTAAGGCCTTCTCAGGTGTGAGTTTAGTTTTTTTAACTGTTTTTTTTGTTTTTTTGGTTTTTTTATTTGTTGTCATGTTTTTTATATTACCATAATTAATCTTCTAATTCCTGGAGCAAAATTGAGTCATTGAACTCAGGCATGAGGGGGTCTGGCAGTTGAGGGTCAAATTGTTTTACAGACCTGGCGAGAGGAGTTAGGTTGGAGTCTGAAGGTTTGACAATAGTAGTGGGGAGCGAAGCAGGTTTGGGGATATTGACTGTTTGGTTAGATAGAAAGGCTATTCTTTTACCCACCGACAGTCCGATTATTAAAACCAAAATAGTGATGATGACGGGGAGATATTTTTTGAAAGTTTGACGAAGTATGGGCAAGGCTTGGTTGACTTTACCTAGAATTTGCTTAAGCTTTTCATTGTCTTGCACAGCACCAGAAACTGACTGGCTTATTTTTTGTTTTAAACTAGTTATATTAAAGTTAATTGGCATAGTTTTGCTCTAGATCTACTAATATATTGACCAGCTCTATCTGAAAGTTTTTTATATTAAAAAGTTTTTCAATTTGCTTGTTAAAGAAGCTTTGCTTACTATAGTTGGAGACTTCTGAATCATTAACCATTTGAATGCTTGTTTGAAGAGTTTCGTTGATGCTTTTGGATAGCTGATTAATTCTGTTTAAGCCAGCGACCACAGGGTTTAGAGTATTATCGCTTATACTTGGTAAAAGACCATCGTAGGCATTTTGGGTATTTATTTGCAAGCGATTAAGGATGGCTAACTTTCTGGTGGCTTGGGCTTTGATGATTTGACTTTGATAAGGAAGCTGAGCCTCTAGATACTCTAAGGTGAAGTTGGTTAGATCTTCTATGCTAATAATGTTCTTGGCTAGGTTTATTTGACTTATGTAGAACTCACGGGCACTAACTAAATCTTTTTCTGCTTGTAACACATAGTCTTGAGTAATTTTCTGAGATCTGATGGAATCTAGAATGAGTTCTATATAGGCAATTTTGGTGGTGTCTCTACTAATAATTGTTTGCTTGGCTGCTTGGAGAGCTTTTTGCTGATTGTCTAGTGTAGGAGCTTTTTGATTGTCTTCTTTTAGAACCTGGAACTCTGCATGGTGCTTTCTATATTGAGTAAGCTGATAATCATAGTCCGACTGAGGAGTGGCGTGGATAACAGAAGTAAATATGAAAGCTAAGAGAATGATGCAGATGAATTTGTAAATCATTTTAAGTGTTTTCTAAAGTTAAACCTTATTCTATTAGTTTATCAATAATTCCTTACTATGGTGAGAACTTGATATTTAGCTTTACTTCTGTCTTTTTTGCTCATTTAAGCGCGATAGTAGTTTTCTGCCTTTATCTTGAGTGACTTCCACCACTTTGTATTCCCTTTATACCAGTTTACTGTTTGAATAAGCCATTCATCGAAGTTATGTAGAGGTTCCCAACCGAGTTCTTTTTTTATTCTTGACCAGTCTACGGCGTATTTTTTATCGTGCCCAATTCGATCTTGAACAAACTCTAAATATGTTTTGTCTTTGCCAAATATCTTAAGAAGCTTTTTGGCGATGGTAAGATTGCTTATCTCTGTTGTTTGGCCGCCAATAAGATATGTTTCACCTAAATTACCCTTATGTAATATCATATCTATGGCTCTACAGTGATCCACAACATGCAACCAATCCCTAATATTTTTTCCATCACCATAGATGACAATTGGCTTATTCTCTATTAAGTTGGTGATGGCTCTTGGTAAGAATTTTTCAGGATGTTGGTAGGGACCAAAGTTATTTGAACAATTTGAGATAGTTACTGGTAGTCCGTAGGTGTGAAAATAGGCATTAACGATGTGGTCTGAACCTGCCTTGGAGGCAGAGTATGGACTTCGAGGATCGTAGATAGATTTGTCATTGAACTTATCTTTGGTTCTAAGAGAAAGAGAGCCATAAACTTCATCTGTTGATACATGGTGAAATCTTTTAACCTTGTTTTTAAGAGCTGCCTGAAGCAGTACCTGAGTACCTACAACATTAGTTATCATAAATACACTTGGATTAGATATTGACCTATCAACATGAGACTCAGCAGCAAAATTTACTATGTGAGTAACCTGCCCACTTTTTATTACCTGATTAATGCGTTTTATATTAGTTATATTCCCTTTAACAAACTTGTAGTTGGGATGTTTTTCTAAATCACGTAGACTTTCTTGGTTACCAGCGTATGTCAGTAAATCGTAGTTGATGACTTTATACGAGGGATATGTTTGCAGGATGTGTCTAATGAAGTTAGAGCCTATGAACCCTGATCCTCCTGTAACTAGCAATGTCATTTATTTTTGTTTTTTTTGCGCCCAATATTGATTAGCTAGAAATAGTGTTTCAAACTTTCCAGCATCTGACCAAAAACCTACAAGATCACTCCAAGTAAGTTGTTTTCTATTTAAATAGACATTGTGGATGTCGGTTACTTCGAACTCCCCTCGCTTAGAGGGTTTTAAAGTACGAATGATATCAAAAACGGTGTTGTCAAATAGATAAAGCCCAGTTATGGCCTTTGAACTTTGTGGATCTTTTGGTTTCTCAACGGTTTTGATGATTGATTTCCCATCTGGAGTAAAAACTGGTATTCCGTATCTTTCTGGATCTGGAACTTTCTTTAAGAAAAGATGTCCACCCGCTTTGAATTTATCTACTACTGGTTTGATATTGGCATCGGTAGTGTTATCACCTAATATAACGGCAATATTATCTCCATCTGCAAATTCTTCTGCCAAAGAAATTGCCCTAGGAATGCCACCCTCATTATCTTGGTACGCATACTCGAGATGTTTAACTCCTAAGTGATGACCGTTCTTTAAGGTCCTTAGAAAGTGACCTGCGTGAGGCCCGCCTGTAATAATTAATATGTCTGTAATACCCGCTTTAACTAGAGTCCTGATGGGATAATGAACCATTGGTTCATCATAAACTGGCAATAGATGTTTATTGGTAACATGGGTTAAGGGAAAAAGCCTTGACCCTATACCGCCGGCTGCAATTACTCCTTTCATTTTCTTCATAGATTTTATCATTATACACCAGTAGTTAAAAAATGCCTATTATAAGCCAGGATCCGAGCACAGCTAGTACTAAGTACTCAAGAATTATTTGCAGATGTAATGAGCCCTCTTTTTTGTGATGCCATAACCCCCAGAGAAAGTATATTAAAGCAAAGCCAATAGTTAAGAGTTTTACATACTGATTATTAAAACTAGTGAGCAGGACTGCAATGATATAGGTAGTGACAATGGATAAAAGTATTAAATAATCTATCATAGAACTACTCCTTGTTTAATAATGATAGCGACAATCAAAATAGCCACAAAGAAGGTGGTGTGGGCCCAGCTTTTACCGGAAATTCTAACTAATTTCTTCTGCCAGACAAAGAACCAGTCTAGCCCTAAAGTAATTAAAAGAAGAATTATGAATGATAGGGAAATTACTTTAGACATAGTGAATGAAGACAGAGTTGTTAAGTCATTGGGAGAGGTTTGGTTCGCATAAGCTGAGGTGACAAACTCGGCTGAACCCAATACAGATGTTTGACCTGAAGTTTCGGTGCCGAACATTTGAACTACTAGAGTGGTTTCTTGACCATTAATTGATCCATTTACTACGGCAACTCCAATCTGGTTGAATCTTGAATCTAAGACGTTCTTTTTATGGGTAGATGAGGCCATCCAAGCAGAAACTACTTCGAGTGAGTTTTCAAAATCGCGGGCTAGGTTTTCACCAGCATGTTTATACTCATAGCCTGCTTGAGAGATAAAATACCAGGGCTCTGTACCACTAGGTGAGGTATGGGCCCAATAGTTATTGGCAAACATATCTGACGCTTTGGCTAAAGCTGCTTGGTTTAGTTTCTGACTAGTAGTAAGTGGATTTTGGTCATTTTGTAATCTTTGATCATTAGTTAGAATGATTATTTTCTCTGGACTAATATTGGTAGCGAAGCCTAAAATGCTTGGTTGAAGAGTAGAAAAGGTGGTTAAGGCTGATTGAGCCATGATTAAAACACCTAAAAGAACCAAAAGAGAGGTTGTATGTAAAATTTTTGGTTTGTGATTGTTTTTATGGTGAGGGGTAAACAAGCGAAAAGTAGTGGACAGCATGACTCTATTATGACAAATTTAGCGCCGTCTGGAAAGTAGGTAAGCTAAGTAGGAAAACGTAAGAAATATTGAAAGAACTAACATCCATGTTTTGGGTTTTTCTGAGGTTGTGGTTCCTAGTACTTGATCTTCTGCCTGTGGTTGAGTTGTTGGTTTGGTTGGGGAGATTGGTTCATTGGGCTGCATATTCTGGTCTGGTAGGAAACTGGTGGAAGGAAGTTGCGGTTGTTCTACTGGAACTATTGCTTGAATGGCGGAAAGCGGCGCTTGAGCTATGATTGCTGGTGTAGACTCTGAAGTTGGCTTTACTCCTGGACCGGCTAGAGACAGAGTTTTATTGGTTAATTCTTGACTTATTGTAGTAGGCAGACCAGTAGCAATTATGCGGTAGTAATAGATGGTTGTGTCTGAAAGATTGGTTAAATATATGGTGTGGGAAGTAGTTTTGGAATTAAGATTTACCGAACTAGTTGTGAAAGCATAACTGTAGTTTGGAAGACTGGAGTTAGCTTCTGAATGAGGGACGGTGTCATAGACCACCCTACCTGATGTAGGTATCTGAGTATTCCAACTTATTTTTATTTCACCAAAAGAAGGTGTGGTACCTTTGTGATTACTAATTACAGGAAAAAGACTTGGAATAAAAGCTGTGTTTTGGCCGAATGTATTTTTGACTTCTTGATTTCCAGCCGTGTCGGTAGCAGAGACAGCTAGGTCATAAGTTCCCTCTCCGGGATTGTTGTTGTTTAGGGGGTTCCATGAATACGACCAGTTAAAAATAGAGCTGGTAACTGAATTCACTAGTGTTGTTAGACTAGTCCAAGGATTTGAGGTATTTGACTCTTTAAAGTAAAGATCTACAAAACTAGTAGTTAAGTTGTCTTGTGATGAACCAGAAATGATGATTGGATTTTCCCAGTATGTGTTACTTTGCGGAAGTAACGATTTTAGATTGGTAATTGGAGGTGAGTTGTCAAAAGTAATTGAAATGGTGGTAGTGGTCCATTCTGACGCATTGTCTTTTGTTTTAATTTGTAAATAGTATTGCCCGTTAGGATAGTTTTCTGTATCTATTTGACAAGATACTGAAAGAGAGATTGTGGAATCAATTGTATTTTGTAGACAGGTTGTTAATATAGCTTGGTTTTCATCTAGTAGGTTTAATTGATATTCGTTTATACCAAAGTCATCTGTTAACAAAATGCTGAAAGCTATACTACCTTTTAGTTGTTCATTTTGATTTGGTGTATTGATTGTGTTGGTTGGTGGAGAGTTTGATAAAGAGTTGTAATAATCTACATCTAATCTGACAAGATCTATAACTGATGAAAGTGAGGCTTGACCGTTATCACCAAAAATTGAGAGTTTGGTCTGAAAATTATTTAAGCTATTATGATTTAGGTAGTTGGTTGGTAGTGATACATAGAAACTTGTGAAGTCTCCGTTTGTAGCTGGCCAGAGATCAGTAGAAATAATGCTCCAATTAAGGCCATTATCTTGTGATATTTCCAACTTGATGTTGTAATCTACGCCTTTTAGCCCGAGTGGTTCGTTTATTTGATGAGAAATTAGAAATTTTGAACTTAAGATTGTGTCTGTTGATAAAAAAGTGGGATTGAATATAAACTTGATATATCTGTCTGGAGCAAAGTATATCTGAGGCCAAGCACCATTTGGAAAAACATCTAGATGATCCTTGATTTGATATCCTTGAGTATCTTCAGAGCTTATAAGAGAAAGGTCTTCAACTGAAAGATTGCATGGATAGACGGTGTTGCAAAAGTTACCGTCATGTGCCTGATCTGTAGCAGATGATAAAGGAAATGATTTGGCAGTACTGTTAGTGGCAAGAATAAATAACACCACCAGAACACTAAGACCAATTGACAGACATTTTGTGATCAACCTTATTGCTATCAGATACTTCTAATATACCAAAAAAGACTTCCTTTGAAGGAAGTCTGTTTTAGTTGCCCGGCGATGATCTATTTTCGCATTCAGTCGCCCGAATACTATCGTCAACGCTGACCTGTTTCACTTCTGAGTTCGAAATGGGATCAGGTGGGACCAGATCGCTTTGATCACCGGACAGATAAATAAACCATAATTTACTTATCTGATCGGTGACAAAGGATTGATTTCAATGTTCACTTACTCTCTAAAAAGTGAATAGATTAGTACGGTAGATCACAAAAATTTATCTACCTGTCGACCATTAGTAAGGGTCGGCTAAATGCATTACTGCACTTACACCCCCCTCCTATCAACGTAGTAATCTCCTACGGGTCTTTCGTTCCAGTAAACTGGAACATGGATTTCTCATCTTGGGAACGGCTTCCCGCTTAGATGCATTCAGCGGTTATCACGTACCAATGTAGCTACCCAGCAATGCTCTTGACAGAAACAACTGGTTCACTAGGGATTGGCTCATCTCGGTCCTCTCGTACTAGAGACAAACTCCCTCAAAAATCCAACGCTGACAGCGGATAGAGACCGACCTGTCTCACGAC
>Ga0257125_1002510_pt1 | contig 14794 bp, 8 predicted proteins | sample SI106_200metaG_FD_190183 | JGI IMG/M metagenome (GOLD analysis project Ga0257125, IMG submission 190183) | Marine microbial communities from Saanich Inlet, British Columbia, Canada - SI106_200 | ecosystem: Environmental > Aquatic > Marine > Inlet | place: Canada: British Columbia | collected...
TCCGGTTGTCCCATATCTCACCTCTTGAAGACGTGGTTTTCCTTGTAATATAACAACTTAAGTCGGAATGGAAAACCACCTTCAATCTCTATATGGGGAATGTGGGTTAATATACGAGCCCTTTCTATATTTATGGTGGTAAATATTGCATAATCTATTGCCTTCGCCTGATCCTTCCCGAATAATCACACGCAATTCACCTCATATCCGCTCTATATCAACCGATCTGTGTTTTGGCTGTATCAATCTGTGGTTAAGGCTTGTTTTTGACTGGGGCACAGTACTGCTCTGATTCCTTTTGAATAATTTGTCCTGAAACTATTACAATATTCGTAGCGTCCAAATTAGAGGAGACGATTTTTAATTTCCACTAATAGGGATTCTACAATGTGTTCCTGTGAAAATAATAAAGCCTTCACCAGCGTGTATTTCTGCACGGCAGATTTCATCTCACTTCAGATTTTCGCCCCTGATTAGCATCTCGCTGCAACTGAGTTCCAGATCCAGCAATTTATCTATTGCATGTAAATAAAATATTTCATGCCACGAAGAGTGGTAGCAATAAGCATCGCTACCGCTCAAATGATTCTGTTTAGGAGGAATGGTAAAATGAGAAACACATGTATTTCTTTAGTGATCATCATGCTATCTGCCGCCTGGTCATTTGCATCTCCTCGTAATGTTGTAACTGACGGTATTATCCATACGAACAGTGATTCACTTGGGCTTACTTATGGCCCGGATATAGTCACTACGCTTCCCATGGCGATGGTTTACCAGGATTTTGCTTCGAATGGTATATTTTCACTGGACGTGAAGTTCGATCTATACTATGATGGCAAGCCTTGTTCAGGTTCCATTTTTTCGGAAACTGACTCACTGGTTGTCGATTACTCAGAAGAGCCAATCCCGTTTACTATTATTGCAGGGAAAGATACGATTCAATGCCGGGTTGTGTATATATCTGCGGATTATCATTCCGATTTATGTACAGCAAGCGAATACAGCACCCAATACCCGGACTCCGCTCTGAAATTTACCTATCAAAACCCAACTGATTCTAACCTCGTTAAATTGCGTGAAACCTACAATCTCGATGAGGTCGCAGGTTCGGGTGATGAGATTTCACGTATTATCAACTTGATGCAATGGGTTAATGAAGCTGTTCGCTGGGATGGGAAGGCTCCAAGCCCAAGTCCCAAAAATGCATTGTATTTGCTCAAGTTATGCAAGGATACAAATCGAGCTGTAAATTGCCGGATGATGGCAACAATACTTAATGAAGTATATCTTTCAATGGGATTCAAATCTCGCCATATAAGCTGCAAGCCGAAAGATGAAAATGATTCGGATAGCCATGTGACCAATATTGTTTACTCCGAGACGCTGAATAAGTGGCTATATATGGATCCCAGTTTTGCAGTTTATTACACGGACAAGGACGGTACACTGCTCAACCATGCGGAAATCAGGGAAGCTACTATTAGAGGCGATTCTTTGGTAGTTTGCATCGATGCCAATGACAATGGGCGTCCGTATTCTGGTGGAACAACAGGTTATACTCGTTATATGACAAAAAATCTGTATCGCTTTTATTGCCCGCTGAGCAGTGAATTCGGTTATGAGTCGAATGAAGGCGATAAGACCTATGTTTATCTGCATCCTTTGTCCTATAACCCGGAAGAACTTCCCAGGTATTCGACCCAATGTCCGGACTATTTCTGGCAAAGGCCAGAGTAGCATTATCCGGTTTTAAATCTTAAGGAAGGGCAAGGTCGATTAACTGCACGGTATTGCAAACCACAAATTTCAAGGGACAGCCTGAACTGGTTGTCCCTTTTTTGTAATCCTACAAGAGACGAGCCCTACTTTCTCCGAAGATGCCGGCTTCAAAACGCCACCGCCTTAATCCGCTCAATCAATTCCTATGGCATTTCCCGCAGAAAAGTTTGAAAATAGTATTGTCGGCCCCGCCATTAAAAACAACGTTGTTTTCAATAGCTAGTAAATTGAGCTATATCTACTCCCTTCGTCTGACCACTCTGCGTAACCTTAAGCTATCAACCTCATATCTTCGCTGTACTGGGTGAACTCTGCTTTGGTATTAGCAAATAACTTTGGTTATGGCTTGGCCATTGAGTTGCGCCGTTCTGCCCTGATCTTTAAGTCAAAATGAATTTCGAGGAGAAGTCGATGTGAGTAAGCGTTTTTTAGCTTTGGTACAGTAGAACGAAAAACCAGTTGCATTTACTCAGAAGTATCTCTTAATTATAAATACCAACAGTCCAACATGTTCTGACGACATACAATGCTATACCGAAATAAGCTGCGGCTGAGGCTTAAGGTTACTCAGAACCACTTCGCTAATTGCTTTAAAAGGAATTGTCTGCCATGAAAATAACAACTCTTAGTTTACTTCTATGTCTCACTTGGTTTTCCGGATTGCGTCCCCTTTGCGCCCGCACACTTTACCTGTCGGCATCCGGTGATGACTGCGTACAACTCAAGCATGGAGAAACTGTCTTTAAGACACTGCAGCGTGCAATAGACAGCCTCATGCCAGGAGATACCCTGTTAGTACGCAAAGGTGTTTACAGCGGTGGAGCAAGGATACGGATTGCAGGAACCGCGGAAGCCCCTGTGCTCATCCGTGGTGAGAGTCTCGAGGCCGTGGTACTGGGCAATAGTGATGATCTGGAGGACGGACTGAGAATAGAGAACTCTTCTTACCTCACTCTTGACAGGCTGAGTATTTGCGGAGCGAGCCATTGTGGGATATTCATTACTGACAGCGACCACTTCAGGCTTACCCGCTGCCGCTTGGCCGGTAGCGTGCGGCCAAACCTGATGACCGGCTTCGTGGACTATTTTCATGCCGAGGACAATGAGTTCTGTGGATCAAGAAAATCTCATGGTCTGTATCATGGTAACAGTGGCGACCATTATGTTATCCGTCGCAATACCGTACATCACAACTATGGTAACGGCATTCACCTGAACGGAGATCCGGAGATCAAGGGTGGTGATGGTGTATTAAACTTTGGAGTGGTGGAAGACAATACTATTTATAGCAATGGTCTTCGGGGTGGCGGCGGGATCAACATGACACATGTCCACGATGTGTTGGTCAGAAACAACTTGCTATATAACAACTACAACCAGGGGATGACCGTATACCAGGATGTCGGCCCGTTGGAGCAAGGTTCCAAAAGAGTGGTAATTCTTGGCAACACCATATATTACCAGCCCTTATGTGGACAGAGCTGCATAAATATTCAGACTACGAGCGAAAAGGTGCTTATCGTTGGAAATATCATTGTTTCCGGCGGTATTCGGCCCGCACTCGAGATCAACTCCGACCATCTGAGCACTGTAAAAAGCGATTTCAATATTCTCTGTGGCATGGACGAAAAGGAGATGATTGAGCGCAAGGATAAGCGAATGAGCCTTGACCGCTGGTGCTCAATCAGTGGTAATGACTCCCACTCCAAAGTAACGGAACCTGATTTTTTGAATGCCGCAGCGGGGGATTTTATGCTGGCAGATTCTAATCTGGCCTTGGACGCTGGTATACCACCTGATTCGGTGAGAGCCGTCCTTTATCGCCTCGGCGGGTTCGAGTGGATACTGGGACTGCTAAACGAGAGGCTCCAGGATGAAAATACTTTCGGTTGGAAAAAGCCCTGAAGAATTGTGAGTGAATGAGTGTCAACTGCCCCACTTGTTTTGACGACATACAATGTTCCTTTATAGTCAACACCAATTGTTTTGCAGGTTTTTATGGCCGCTCAAGTTTATATAAATCATACAAATTGAACAGGGAAAAGTGGAACGTGAAAAAACTTGGATCGACCGTAATAACCATTGTTGCCTTGATCGTTCTTATGATTCTGACCGGTGAGACTTTACCAGCAGCGTCCGAACAGATGCAGATTGAACATCCCCGGCTGCTGATTCGTGCGGAAAGCGGAGGCAACCCGCGAATAGTAACTGTCGAGATGATCCGGAAGCGAGCTCACGATCCCCGTTTCGACCGGTTCAAAAAACGGCTCAGCCATTCGATGCCGAACCTGGCCATGCGCGCACTGGCCTATAATGATTCGGCAGCGGCCGATTCAGCTATTGCTCAACTTGTTAAGCCGATCAGATTCAGGGGCACCGGTTGGGATGGTTACAGTGTATTGTTCGCCTCACTCTGTTACGATTGGCTCTTCAATCACCCAAATTTTGACCAGTGGGAAAAAGCGCTGGCGGCAAGCCAGATCACATCCGGTGCCAGGCATCTGTACAGTGTGCTTCGCGAGGAGTCGCAGGGATCGACAAATGATTACAATACCTTGTTTCACCCCCGGATGACCAGTTTTGCCATGGGTCTTGCGGCCGCTGGTTATGCCCTGTGGGAGGATACCGGGAAGACAGGAGGTTGGGCCGGAGCCGGACAGGAAGCGGACAGGTGGATCAGGTTCATCAATAATATTTTTGAACGGGAACTGTTGCCCGCCCGTCGTATTCTTGGCGGCTCGGTGCACAATGGCTGTGGCTACGGCAGGCATTATGTGATGTGTATGACCGGGCACTATCTATCGCTGGTATACACTGCCACCGGACGTGATCTTTGGACCGAAATACGCAAGGATCAGGATGACTGGGCTGCACGCGAAGCCCTCTGGATAATCTACAGTCGTCAACCCGATGGCCTGATGGCTAAGTATGGGGATTGTTTTCGGAGAACTTCCGAGCGTTTCAGTTTCCGAGTAATAGCCGAGCGGAGCTGGCACTACAATGAGCCGGTCATGCAGAGTTACCTCAATTCCCTGCTTGAGGAACAATCGGAGAGCGTGTTTGAACTGGGACATGATTACATGGCGTACCTGTATTATAACCCGGACCGTCAGCCGGTGGCTCCGGTAACCACACTTCCCGGGCAGACGATTTTTGGTCCCCACGGCCTGGGGCAGGTTGTCTGGCGAGGATGGGAACGCAATGATCCCTGGATATTTTTTAAATGCGGGGATTATTTCACAAACCATGACCACTACGACCAGGGGCATCTGGAGGTGTTTCGCCACTCGCCGCTGCTGACCGAGGCTGGAGCCTATACAGGAGGATTTTCCGGTTCCAACTTCAGGATGGATTTCTACCGTAAGTCTATTTCGCACAATACGGTGCTGGTGGTGGACCCGGATGACCCCTCCGATGAAGGTGGTCAGCGTGTTTATGTGAATCAGGACCTGGGAACCATGGAAGAATACCTTGCTGATCAGGGTGCGGAGACAGGAAATATCATTGCCTATGATCAGGGGAAGGGACTCTGCTATCTCTGTGCTGACCTCACGGCTGCTTACCCGCCAGAACGAGTGCAGCGCGTAACCCGGGAGCTGGCCTGGGTTGCGGAACGTTTCTTGGTGGTTCGCGACCGGGTAATCCTGGCTTATCAGTATGGGAAAAAGTTCCTGCCCAAAGTGCTTTGGCATTGCCCGGTACCACCGCAGATCGGAAAGGACGGTTTTACAGTGCAACGAGGCGAGGGCCAGGTAGTTGTCCATCTGTTGAATCTGGAAGGGAAAAAACTTGAGTGGGTGGATGGTTTCAGGGTGGGGGACAAGCTTTGGGAAATGCCCCATGTCCCTGATAACAGTGATCCATGCGTGGGCCGTGTGGAAGTAGTGGGAGTAGCCGGCATGCAGGAGCAGGAATTTTTGCAGGTGCTGGAGATTGGGCCGGTGGGGAGCATGAGTGGAAAGATTTCATTGAGCCGGGATTTTGGGGAGACAGTTATAAAGCTACCCGGTGGGAAAAAGCTGGTGCTGACAGAAACTGGTGCCTGGCTGAAGTAGAGTTGAAAATCAGGAATTATGTCTTGTTTAGCAAGCCTTGGCAATTGAAACCAGGATTCACAAAATAATTAATTCTTCAACTTTTGAGACTGACAATGAAAACAAAGATGATTTTTTTTAGTATGATTCTCACCGTATTGCTATCATCCGCCGGGCAGTTGACGGCACAGGCACTCAGGGGCCCGCTGGTTGTGAGCAGCAACTGGCCTGAATGTACCAACTTGACCACCTGGACCCGGGATGTCCTTCGCCTGGATGGAGTGGAAAATGCAAGTGAAACCCGACAGGGAATCAGTGTTTACACCTGGCTCCGGCTGTTCAACCGGGTTTCCGTGGGAGGAATGCAGCATTACTGGGAAGGGCCTCCGGGGGATGAAAAATATGGATTGGATGCACACAAACACCTGTTTGTCTATGGCTGGGGTTACTGCGATACCCACTGCCGCATATTTGAATCACTCTGGCACGAATGGACCGGTGATTCCACCAGCGCTTACCGGGTCTGCTATAAGTTGGGCGGCCGCAAAAATGCTTTCCACACGGTATACAGGGTGAGGCTGGACGGCAATTACGGGGCGTTCGATCCCCGTTTCGGTATATACCTGCTGGACCACGACAGCCCCGACGGACGTGTGCTGGACTGGCCAGAGGTTGGGGATGATGCGAACATTCTGCGTAACGAAAGGTATGTCAACCGCTGCCAGCCGTTTTTCGAGTACCCCGTAACCGAGAGGCCGTACACGATGGCCTTGGAAAAAACTTATTTCGACAGCGAGAAGCAGTGGGAAGCAGCCGGGGGAAAAGACAATCAACCCTACACTTCCCTTCGCCACGAGATGGGAGATGTATTACACGACATGGGTTGGAAGCTGCCGCGGGGAATGAAAATCGAGCGCTTCTGGAACAACAGGGGCAGAAAATTTTATAACGCCCTCAAGACCTTGAACCGTCCATTGGACAAAGTTCACTCTTCGGGACGATTTTTCAGGGTAACGGATAAAATGTTCGATTCTAATTACGAAAAAAACGATCCCAATTACGTGCGAATGGAAGCCTACCTGGAGACTGTTCCCCGGGATGAGGGCTACCCGAAAGAGATGGTCGGCGGCCGGACAATCGGTCAGGCTTGGGGCATTCTGGAGTATACTGCTCCCCTTGGAGGCTCCGGTTATTCTGATGCCGTATCTTCCAACACGGGTATGCTCCATTGCCAGTCGGTCCCCTATCTCAGGCCGGTATCCCGCCGCTCTCCTACGGAGGTTGTCTTTGACTTCTACTGCCCGTTTGTACTCATAGATGGAGTATTCAGAGGTGAACTTTGCGCCCCACACCCACAGGACAGGGTAAGCGTGGAGTTTCGGGCACTGTATCCTAAGCCGAACAACCGGGATGATGCCGAGGAGTGGACCGATTGGATTGAGATAGCAAAGGGGGCGGGAAGTTTTGAGAAGACTTTGGGCCGAGACGAATACAAACCTGAATGCCCGGCCACGGTGCATGGAAAATACCGTTTTCAGATCAGAGTGCGGGCATATGCGGCCGAAAACCCTGCAAGTGTGGGATTGTCTGATATGAGTTTAAAATGCCACTTCGAGAACGGGATAATGTCGATTCCTCGTCTTGCAAGGGGAACCAATGAGATAACTTTCAAGGTGGCAGACCAGGCGGCGCTTAATTCGCCTGTCAAAGTGACCTACCGCTACAATACATCCGATGGCGAGAAAACTCATTGCCAAACCCTTGAACAGACTGATTTTATAAATAACCAGGCAACTTATTTGATTGAGGCGAAAGACCTGTTGCGTTCAAATAGCCTTATGATAGAGTATTAATGATTATATGTTGCCCAAGCAAGTTGAACAATTGGATTATTCGACATGCACGGCAACGTGTGGGAGTGGTGCAATGACTGGTACCTTCCAGGCTACTATACTGTTAGTCCAAATAACAATCCACCAGGTCCGGATAATTCCGGTTCCGGGCAACTGAGAGTCAATAGGGGTGGGAGCCGAAATTCGGGGCCTTGGGCCTGCCGTTCGGCTACAAGAAGAGGTAATCCGCCTTCCGCTCGTAACCCGGGACATGCTCCCTAAGACGAGACCAATTGAGGTTTATGCCGCAACCACCTGAATCAGTTTGATCAATTCTTGTGGCATATCACGCAAAAAAATTATAATAATTATATCGTCGGCCCCTTCTATAGCTAAGTACTACCTGAATATTCAAGCAGCCACAGGTCTATCATCCTTAGTTCGGCTTAAATATTATTCTTGAAAGAAAAGCCCAGGCAGAAGCCGGGGCTTTTTAGACCAGTGACCGAATAGCTGAACTCAAGTGTGAAAGTGAGACAGCATGCCCCTCCTTCTTCCGCATGGCAGTAATTCAGCGCAATTATTTTTAATCAATCGGCTGGTTACTTTCCGGCCATCATGGCAGAGATATCTTCCTCGACAGTGCCAATAGGTTTGATGTCGAATTTATCCACCAGCACTTTAGCCACATTAGGTGACAGGAACGCTGGCAGTGTCGGTCCCAGTCTAATACCTTTGACGCCGAGGAACAGCAGGGCCAGCAAAACAGCAACGGCTTTCTGCTCGTACCAGGCGATATCATAGGAGATCGGCAGGTCATTGATATCTTCCAGGCCGAACACCTCTTTGAGTTTCATGGCGATTACGGCCAGGGAATAGGAGTCATTGCACTGGCCAGCATCCAGCACGCGGGGGATACCGTCAATCTCTCCAAGGTTCAGTTTGTTGTAACGGTACTTGGCGCATCCCGCGGTGAGAATTACCGTGTCCTTGGGTAGTTGTTCTGCAACTTCCGTAAAGTAGCCACGGTTTTTCTGCCGACCATCGCATCCGGCCATGACTACAAAGCGCTTGATGGCACCTGATTTCACTGCCTCGACCACTTTGTCGGCCAGAGCCATAACCTGATTGTGTGCAAAACCGCCGATTATGGTTCCACTTTCGATTTCAGTGGGTGGAGGGCAGGTTTTAGCCTTTTCAATCAGCGTGGAGAAGTCCTTGACGCCACCATCAGGCCGGTCGGGAATATGCGCTGCATCCTCATATCCGACAACACCGGTAGTAAACAGCCTGTCCAGGTAAGTGTTGTCTTTCCTTAGTGGAACAAGGCAATTGGTAGTCAGCAAAATCGGGCCATTGAACGATTCAAATTCCTTGTTCTGGAGCCACCATGCATTCCCATAGTTACCGACAAAATGGGAGTACTTTTTGAAAGCTGGATAGTAATTGGCTGGTAGCATCTCGCCGTTGGTATAGACATCTACCCCGGTTCCTTCTGTTTGTTTAAGCAACTCCTCCATGTCTTTGAGATCATGGCCGGAAATAAGAATTGCGGGATTTTTTCCCACACCGATATTTACCTCTGTGATCTCGGGATTCCCGTAGGCTGTGGTATTAGCTTCATCCAACAAGGCCATGGTTGATACGGCCGTTTCCCCGGCTCTCATGACCAATGCAATCATCTCGTCAACCGTCAGGTCCTTGGTAGTAGAGGCTAAGGCTTCCATAATGAAAGCATTGATCTCCTCCTTTTTATGCCCAAGAATGGCAGCGTGGTCAGTGTATGCAGCGATCCCTTTAAGACCGATTATCAATAGTTCCCTCAGCGAGCGCACATCTTCGTTTTCGGTGGTTAAAATACCCACGGTATTGGCCTTTTCGGCATAAGCCTCCGGAGTGTCAGCAATCCAGGTGGCGGCTTCCGGAAGCATTCCGTTAAAATCACTGCCGTTTTTATCCCTGTAGACGGTAAGAAAATCATCCCTGATTCGATCCCGGCGTTTCAGGCCCGCACTTATCATTGACGTGAAACGCTCGTTGTCAAAGTTGGCATTGGTAATTGTTGCGAACAGTCCCTGTGCGATGAATTCATCGTTGCTCTTATCGCGGACTTTAAGTTCCTCCAGTTTCTCACCATAAACCGAAATGCCTTTGAGCACGAAAATCAATAAGTCCTGGAGGTTGGAGTTTTCTTCCGATTTGCCGCAAACACCTTTAACGGTGCATCCGGTATTTCTCGCTGTTTCCTGGCATTGATAGCAAAACATTCTAAGTCCCCTGTCTTTCGGGTGAGCATGGTTCCTTTATTTCGCCATGCTGTTGTCGATTGCGTTCTGCAATTGCTGAAGTAACTGATCCAGGCTGATTCCGTTCTCACGGGCTACATCAGCCAGAGTGTGGAAAGCTTCTGTTGGACAACCACCACACAGAAGCCCCAGTTTCACTAACGAGGACATTAAGCGGGGGTGCTGGTCCAAAAGTTCTTTTACCGTGATGTTTGACGATAGACGTATCTGCACTTTATTATCTTTTTCGATTATTTTCCTGCAACTGGAACGTCTGCCACAAAGATATTCTGAAGCAAGGTGTCCTTGTGTTCATGACGACCGGCAGTCCCTAACATCTATTCAACTTTTATTGCTGGTCCTGAAAATAGTTGTCTTAACACTCAGTGTCTTTGCGCTGGCGCAAATAACTGTTTTTTTTGAAATATGACTGGAGGTCAAAAAAGGGGTAAGAATGAAGAGGAGAGATGTGCGGTTCAGCCTAGCTCAGAAAACGATACAAGGGCGTGCGGATCGGTGATGGTTATGCGTTCACGGCCGGACTTGATCCAGCCGGTCTTTTCCCAGTTGCTCAGGATGCGACTTACCGTAAATAATGTCGTACCTGTATAATCTGCCAAATCCTGGCGGCTGAGCTTGAAGTCGATCAGTATCCCATCTTTTGTTTTTCGGCCGGATTGTTTCATGATACGCAAAAGGGAGCGTCCAACACGCTGCTCAACTTGCTCGGTACAAAGCTCCAGATAGCGAGTCTGTAAATCATCAATGCGGCTTATAGCAGCGTTCAACATGTTGATTGCGATTGGGGCATATTCCAGCATGAGTTTATGCATGGTTGCTTTATCCCAGCCAATCACTTCCACTTCTCCGACAGTTTCCGCCGTAACCGGGTAAGCCTTATTCTTAAATACGGCTATTGCAGCTGTCAATTCATCGCAATTTATATAGCGGATAATGGCTTCTTTACCCTGTTCATGGAGCTTGTAAAGTTTGAGACGTCCCTTAAGCACGATGTAAATTCTTATGGCTGGATCGCCCTCTCGAAATAGGATTTTACCTTTGTTGAGCTTAATCCTTTTACCACGACCGAGAATATTGGTATGCTCGTGCTTGGAAATGCCTGCAAGGAATTCGGATCGGGACAGAGTATCTGAGAATTGAGTTGGATCGCTCAAACCACCACCATAAATTCATTTAGTTGAATCCAGATCATGAATACTTGAGGTCGCTGGTGAAAAACTTTAAGATCAATATATGGTATTTGCAACAATCTTTGGATAATAAAGAGCCGTTCAACTGCCTGCCAGATTACTTTCATATATGGATGAGAGTTGTATGGATTGCAGTGAATTAAGCCACCACCGCATGTACCATATCTACCAATCCCTGCGGCATATCACACAGGAAAGTTATAAAATCGTCACGTATGCCCCGCCAATAAAAACAACGTTGAGTTGAATAAGAAGAGATTTGAACTATTTCTTTTGCTCTCACCTGACTCTCCCTTATAACCACATGCTATCACTCTCATATCCGCTCCATACCAGGCGATCTATGTTTTGGTTTTAGCAATCTGCGGTTAAGGTTTGATCATTGAGTAGGAAGCAGTACTCCTTTGGTTTTTAAGTTAAAATGAATTTTGAGGAGAGGCCAATGTGAGTAAGCTGGTTTTTAGCTTTGGGGAAGAAGAACGAAAGAATCAGTTGCATTTACTCAGAAGAGTCTTTTATTATTCAACACCCACTGTCCAACCTGTTTTGACGACATACGCGCAAAAAATACCTAATGAGTGATTCAATATAACAATATAAAGGGGATAATGTGAATTTGATATCAAAAAGATGTCTGTCAGTCATCTTGGCATGTGTTATGGTTCAATGTCCTCTTAAGGTTCTGGCTCAGGATGAACCTGTCTATCAGGAGACGTATGTTATAAAAAGCAATTCGCTCTTACCGGAGTACTACCAGCCGACCGTTCTGGTTCTGCCGGATAGTACTCTGGCCTGCGCCTGGGCAACCGGCTCCGGACCTCTCGCTCTTGATAATGCAATCAATATCGCTTTTAAAAGAGTGGACGGAATGCAGTGGACCCTGCCTGTCGTTGTTGCCGATGAGGAGGGTTATCCAGATAACTACCCGGTGCTAAGTATGCTGCCCGATGGAGGGCTTCGCCTGTTTTTCTCAACCCGTTATCGGGAAAAGCGAAGAGTGTTCCCCGGCGAAGATCAGGCTGCCTGGCAACTGATGTACAAGGACTCTGAGGATGCTGGACGTATCTGGGGCAAAGAATATTTCCTGATATCGGAATCGGACAGAATCCCATGTTCCCGGATCGTCTCCTTATCAAACGGTGATTTGTTGCTACCGGCCACCAATGTTAGAGACCGCTCTTCAGTACTGTTAAAATCGAATGACCGAGGGAATTACTGGAGGTATTATACAACCGCGAAAGAACTGTCCGGGTTGGTAGATCCTGTTATTGTCGAATTGGCTGCCGGTCATCTGCTGGGTTTGCTCAGGCCCTACGAAAAAGGAGAACGTGAAAAAGTCCTCTGGCGGATCGAATCCAGAGATTACGGTGAAACATGGACAAAACCTCAATCCGCGGAACTGAAAAATGCCGGTAGCCCTATCGCCCTGCTTAAACTGGCCAACGGCCATCTGCTGCTTGCTTATAATGATTATGAATCCTGGCTTATGCCTTTAACAGTGGCGATCTCTACTGATGGCGGCGAGTCCTGGCAGAACAATCGTAAAATCGAGTCAGGAAGGTGGGGACGCGACCCCAGCCTGGTGCAGACCGATGATGGCCATATTCACCTGATCTATGTATCCCGGAACATTTACCTGAAGCATATTGAATTCAACGAGTCCTGGCTGCTGAATCAGAAAGAATAAACCGCATGAGTGAGGACGATGAGGAGGTATAGAATGCATGGACAGAGTTTTAGATTGTTGATTGGTCTTTTCCTGCTACTTTCCTGCCAAACTCTTATTGCCGGTCAGCACGATGAGCCTTTCTATCGTGGTGAGCTGATTTTCAAGCCAACCTTGCGTTTTCCCCGCTGTCATTCTTCTACTATTATATCATTGCCCGATGGAAGTCTGATGGCCGCATGGTGGAACGGATCTGAAGAGGGTGGTAAGGACAATGTTATCAGAGGCGCCCGGCGCCCGGCTGGCGCGCATTATTGGGAGCCTCCTGAAATTCTGGCGGATACTCCGGATACCACCGAAGGAAATCCTGTGCTCTTCAATGCTCCCGACGGTGAATTGTGGCTGCTTTATCGTGCCGGCCTGCCGTGGGTTAAGATGATGTGGACTAAATCCCAGGATGCGGGGAAAACCTGGAATAAGCCGGAAGCTTTTCTTAATGAGCCGGGATGGAGTTTCAGAAGTCGGATTCTCAGTCTGGCGAACGGAGATATCATTATCCCGGTAATGACTCACGGTATAGAAGAATTCTCCTCGTTTGGATCTTCGACCGCGTTCTTGTATTCAGCGGATAAAGGGAAAACGTGGGGGCGGACCAAACCGATAATTACGTCCCCCCGCAACAATGAACCCACAATCGTCCAGAGATCAGACGGAAGCCTTCTGGCCTTTATGCGGCCTTATGATCGTGAACTTACCGACCGTTTCCTTTGGAAAAGCAAATCCACAGACAACGGCCGCACCTGGACCGAGGCTACCAAAACCCAGATCAGGACTCCTTCAAAAGCGATCGAGTTGCTGAAACTGCAAAACGGACACGTGGTACTGGTGTTCAACGATACTCAGCAGTCGCTTTCCCAGCTTAGTCTGGCTTTGTCAGAAGATGATGGCCGAAGCTGGAAATTCAAGCGTGTTCTTGAAGACTCGCCGGGCCGTTTTACTTACCCGACTCTTGCCCAGTCTCCAGACGGTAATATTCACATCAGCTATACTTTCAGGCGAACCAGTATCAAACATGTTGAAGTGAACGAGGCCTGGATTAGGGAAAATCCCTGGTCAATAAATCAGGAAGACTAAAGGGTACGTTAATAATGTTGGAAATTCAATTGATACTGCTTTTGATTGTTCTTCTTGCTCTATCGCTGAGAGCGAAATATCAGCTGGGGGAGCATCATGCATAAATCTGCTGTATATCTTACGCTGACGCCGGTTCTGTTGTTAATAGCTTCAAGTATCGCTGCCGGAAAAGAATTCACGCAGGTTATCGAAACCAGTGATTTCACGTATGAAATAAAAGTTGATGGTTTCCGAGACCCGGCGAACGAGATGGTCATAATAGAAAATCTGGGAGACCAGCCTCTGGTTAATCCGAGGATAACGGTCAATGGAGAGAAGGATTGGTTCGATGTAAAAGCTTTGGCCCTTGAGGCAACCAGGGGCTGCAAGACAGACGAGGAAAAAGTTTTCGGGATCTTCAATTTCATCCAGAGCCAGTCGCATGCATTAGGAGGTTCCGACGATCAGGAAGGTCTCAATCCGGTGGTCTTTTTTAATATATACGGCTACGGACAATGTGCATATCATTCTGCGGTGGTAGTGGCGATGGCGCGGGCTATAGGGCTGAAAGCCAGGGTCTGGGAAGTTTTCGGACATACCGTAACCGAATTCTGGTATAACAACGCTTGGCATATGATAGATACCGATATCGGCCTGTATTATCTGATGGAGGATAACCGTACAATCGCATCAATGAAACAACTATGGGAAGACCAGGAAATCTCGGGTGGTAAACCGGAGGGAGCCAAGTTGACCAAATGGTCCGGCCGCAACCTGGCTATCCGGCAAATGTATCAGGATTGCGATGGTAATGACGAATATCTCTGGCAGGATGGGATGGAGCAGCGGGGTTACCGTTATTTCTACAGTG
>Ga0257125_1002521_pt1 | contig 14742 bp, 24 predicted proteins | sample SI106_200metaG_FD_190183 | JGI IMG/M metagenome (GOLD analysis project Ga0257125, IMG submission 190183) | Marine microbial communities from Saanich Inlet, British Columbia, Canada - SI106_200 | ecosystem: Environmental > Aquatic > Marine > Inlet | place: Canada: British Columbia | collected...
TAGGGACTACTTTATCCGTTTTGTTAATCAAGGTTTCGATCACTTTGCGACCCTGTGCCTGTCTGCCCCATTTGCATTCGCCCAGCAAAATATCTTTGGTGCGCCAGTTGAGCGCGACTACATCAACCTGCGCCTGCCGTGACGTGACCAGAAACTTCCCACCCGTTCGGGTAGAAATGGGAAATCATCTAAATCAACCTTTATATTGATCCACTCCCGGCACAGTTCTTCAAAGGTATGTGTTCCAATGAAATCAATGAGGTGGGTTTCCAGGTAATCAACCACACCTTTGACCCGCCCATATTCGATCTCGCCAAGATGGGGTTTCAGAAACCGGAAATAGAAACGCAGATAAGGGTCGATCAGCACATAACGTCCCTGCTTACTACGGTCAAGATTTCGCAATTTATTATTTTGCAACCATCGGTAGGTTGTCATGATTGATTTTCTGATATTATAATGTTAGCTATCAAAATGAAGTTTTCAACAGAGGGAAAGTGTACTGGGTGTCAGAAGATGGTTATCTCAAAAAGTGTTTTGCCAAAGTACCGACCATTGCTACGAGAATGGTCGTTGACGAACTTGTTCTTGTCCCCATCCTGCGGGATGAAGGGATTATAGGGAAAAGCCATGTACTGAATGGGGTCGCGGTACACATCTGGGAGTTGCTTGACGGTCAGCGACGAGTGGCAGACATCCGAGATATGTTGGCCGAGGAATTTGACATCAGCGCAGAAGTAGCGGAAGCGGATCTGGTGAAACTGATACAATATTTAGAGCAGATTGGGTTTGTTCGGTCAGTCTAGAACAGATTGATCCGAAATGAGATCAATCAACTTCCAGAGTATCTGAGTTTCATCTTGCGAACTACTCAATTTTGCATCAGACTAGGTTCCTAATTAACATCAAGTGTTTAGCATAAGCTAATAGTTTGGGGTATGATTTGGTGAAGAAAGTCTTTATTAGCGCAACAGATGATTTGTACGACCATATAGCAGCAGTCATCAAGGTTGTCCACCAACTAGAGGGTTTTTCAATTGTGACCGGAAATGCCAACAACACAGTTGCGCACATTTCTGGCATCGAGGTGGGTGATGTGCGTGAGTGTGATGTCTTGGTTAGCATCCTTGCTTATACAACTCATACCCTAATGGTCGAGGAATACGAAGAAGCGACCCAACTCAAAATCCCCCGATTGTTTTATGTAGTCTATCCCGACTATAACTGGCCGGGTATGATTATTGAGACAGACACAAGCACTCAATCTCAAGTGCAAAATCTCGAAGATCGTGGCATCGAAGATCATACAATCCGTGGTTTCTTCACCACCCCTGAAAACTTAGCTAATCAAGTAGCTGGCGGTTTGATCAGGCTATCGACAAGTGACCAGGCTCGCCGCCAACGCTCCAGGCGGTTGCTCATTTACGCTCTACTAGCCAGCATCTTAATCCTGATCGGGGCCTACTTCTTACAAGATTGGATCAGTAATAATGAAGGTGGGTCTGATCTCCCTACGGAGCAGATGTTATTGGCAACTGACACACCAGTCCCATCCGACACGCTCACTTTTACACCTTTGTCGACTAATACACCTCTCCCATCCGATACGCTCACCTTCACGCCTTCGGCAACTGATATACCACTCCCATCCGATACGCTCACCTTCACGCCTTCGGCAACCGATACACCTCTCCCATCCGATACACTCACTTTTACGCCTTCGGCAACTGACACGCCACGCCCATCCGATACGCTCACCTTCACGCCTTCGGCAACCAATACACCGTCACCCGTTCCTACAACGGCAGAAGCGGTGGTGTGGCAGTTATCTCATTGCGTTACCGATCTAGCCATTGTGCCTAACCCAACAGACAAGCCTAACATCTTTGCGACCAATACGCCCAACATCCCGAATGACATGACACCCACACCAGCATTCCTGCTTCTGGATGGGGCTGCGCCTTTTTCCACTGGTGAAACTGGTGTCATTCTCGCCGATTTTTGGTATGCTGACACAAATATCTTCATTGAACCCTTTTTAGAACAAAGCTTTGTCGAAGCAAATGTTCCTTATATCCGTGCTCACTACCGATTCGATGATCGGGAACAGGCGAGGGCGGAAAGCGCCAACTCTAATGCAACTATTTTAATTTCAGGATGCTATGCAGAAGGTCATATGATAGTCAATTTCGACATCGTGCCCCGGTCAGAGGTCAAAACCACCCGCGTGATTGACAACTGGCCAACTCTTCACCACCTTGAATCCTTTGCTGTGCGGATATACCCCGGTCTGGATAACGCAGTGATCGGAGACATTGCAACCGGTCTCACCTATTACTTTGAGCAAAATTATGCCGGAGCCATAGAAGCATTTGATCGCGCAGAAGCTCGGATTCCTGATGATATGATTGCTTCTACCGGGATGGGGGTTCTATCATTCTATCGAGGCAACAGTAACTACCAGGCTGGCAATTATGAACGAGCACTGGTTAATTATGAGCATGCAGTTGAACTCAACTCGAATATTGCAGCATTCTGGCATAACGCCTGTATCACTCATCGAAATGTCGGGGAATACAACGACTCCGTAATAGATTGCACGCACGCAATTGAACTGCAATCCATGCATTCGATATCTTACTGGGCACGTGGTCGGGTTTTCTATGAGTTAGGCAACTACGACCTGGCCATAGCGGATTACCTGGTTTATGCGGAACTCAGCGGTCAACTTGAACCCTTCATGCAAGAGCAGTTCCCGGACTTACAGGCAGGAGACAGTTAGTCCATGTTGGTTGGGACTGTTGCTGGATGATATTTACCAGTAGACTGGTTGTTTGGGTCGTACAATTTATAAGTCATAATAATATAATGGAGATCTGTTTCAAGAAATGAGTAGAGGGCAGCTGGGGAAAATCTGGAGACAATTATGGAATTGATACAGTATTTTATCTTATTCCGCCGCTGGTTTTGGTTGATTTTTCTGGCCGCTTTTGTGGCCGGCGGTTTGGCCTTCGTCAGAAGCACGGGTGCAACATTGGTATATCGAGCAGAGACTCAGATTCTGATTGGTGGGTTCATAGAAGATGCGAACCCAGACACGAATTCAATTAATACCGGCCAGGCTCTGGCCAATACCTATGCGGAACTAATCAAGACGAACGATGTGCTTCAAGCCACCTCGGATGCGCTTGATGTCAAAATACCGACTGAAGTTTTGCGTGATGTTATCAGCACGTACATCAAAGAAGGTACGTCGCTCATGGTAATTACAGTCGTTTATATGGATCCAGTCTTGGCGGCCGACATCGCCAATGAAGTAGCGCAGCAACTAGTTCTCAGCAGTCCCACAAACCTAACCGTCGGGCAACAGGCTCAAATCGATATCGCCAATGAACAGATAGCGACATTATCCAATGATCTGAATCGGTTGCGGATGTCGCTTGACCAGGTTGACGAGCAGACACTAGCCACAGAAGACTCCGAAGAGCTTGCATTGCTTTCGGAGCAACGAACTGTCCTGGTTAATCAGATCAACATGGCGACTGCGACTATCGCTCAATTTGGCAACACAACAGCTTTACTTGAGCGACGCAGTAATTCCCTGGACATAGTGGAAACTGCAACCATATCAACTTTTCCGGTAGGGGGATCAAACAATTCTGTAATTTTGGGCGCGCTTGTGGGTGCGGCCCTGGCAGCTGGAGTGGTACTTCTTATCGAGTATCTCAATGATAAAATCCGCTTGTCCAGTGATGTAGCTGAACTTCTGGCGGTGCCGGTGCTGGGTATCGTGTCTCGTTTTCGTGGGTCGGATAAGGATTACAAGAATCAAGTGATCACTACTGGTTTGATATTCTCTAATACAGTAGAAGAATATCGCAGTCTGCGGGTAAACTTATTGTTTTCTGTCTCTAATGATAAGGGGAAACGCTATCTTATCACCAGCCCATCCCCAAGAGACGGAAAAAGCGTTACAGCTGCTAATCTGGCAGTGTCAATGGCTATGGACAACAAACGGGTTTTGCTAGTGGACGCTGACATGCGTCGTCCTACAACTCACCTGTTTTTTGGATTAAATAATGAGATGGGCTTAAGTTCATTGCTCTCGACTACTCCTAATGGTCATAATCCACAAATGAGTGGTAATGATGCCTGGAAGCCATATGTGCAGGAAACCGGGATACCTAACCTGTGGGTGATTTCCAGTGGCTTTACCCCAAAAAATCCGATGGAGCTGTTGGGATCGGTTGCCTTGAACCACTGGATGAGTGCAATAGAGCAATCACTCAAAATTGATGTCATTCTGTTTGATACGGCACCGTGTCTGGCGGTATCCGATAGTGTAAGTCTGGCTGCGACAGCGAACACGCAGGTTGTTATGGTTTTGCGTGCCGGTGTGACCCGCCACAAGGATGCTCTACAGGCAAAAGAGCGTTTCGCACACATTGGACAAGAAATAACTGGGGTGGTTCTGAATAATGCGAATCGCCGCGATGAAAGCTATTATGGATACTATGGCTATGGCTACTCCGACTACCATCGTGAGGTCGGAGAATAGCCAGGGCAATTGGATTTAATTTAATGACCAGAAGCCAACTCCAATCAACATCAGGTACATGTTCTAGTCTCACACCTTCGGCCAGTTTATTCATAGCAGCAGGAACTGTAACCGAATTATCGAATGCCAACTCCAACAACTGCGGCTTCTCAATATGTGCAAAGTTACTAAGTACGGTATTGTCTATGACGACAGTCTTCATTAGGCAGATGCCTTGCCATGATGCGCTGTGGAAACCTCATCGATTGCCTCTTCCAACGTATCTAGCCCTTGGCGCAGAGGAATACCCGTTCGCTCAAAGCGTTCCATAAGATCGAAGCGTGATAAACCAAGTAACTCAGCTGCTTTGGCAAGACTTATACGCTTACTCAGATACGCGAACATCACTTCCTGGAGGTCATCTGCTGTATCGGTTGAATTTGATTCGTCATTAGCCTCTGCAAATGTCACCTGCTCATAAACATCTGTCAATGTCAGAGTGCAGCCAATGGAGGATAGTTCTATTTTGGCATTCGGTCCTTCTGCATCAGTGAAACTCCACATGCCATTATCCTGCAACAGATAATGGTCGATATGATGACTATCTTGTGAAACCAAAACATATTCTTGCCGCGATGCCAATTTCCTATAATTTCGTAATTTATATCCCCGGTCATAAGCCTCAGTTGATGGGGACAACACTTCGATTATCACAATAGGATTAAGCAAGGTATCAAATACACTATCTGCGAGTTTTGCATCCCCACAAACTGCAATGATGTCTGGATATGTGTATGTTCTCGCATCAATTTTAAAACGCATATCAGACAGGCATACTTTACAAGGGCGACCACGCAACTGATTTTTCATTGCAGTTATCAGATTCGCAACAATCAAATTATGCGCTTCACTAGCACCCTCCATAGCAAACACTTCACCATAGAGGTATTCGTGCTTAATTTCACTGGCACGTTCAAATTCCAGATATTCAACTTCAGTCATAGTATTCGGTACTCGTTGTGTCATCGTGAAATAAAGCATAGATTACTCACGTCCCATGCACCTAATTGTCACAGGTGTCACAGCCATATTGGTGCTTTCCTGATAACGGGCAATTTTGCTGCGGACAGAACACGATTTTGCCTTCAGCTATGCCTATTCTCATATTTATCCATTATAATGACCGTAAGCGAATTTCAGGAGGAAAAATTATGATTTTATCTTCTATCACCGAACAAATCCCCATCCGCACCGATGAAAATGGACGTTTGCGTGTTGGTGATACCCGTGTTCTGTTGGATATGGTAATTTACTCCTTCCGTCTTGGCAACACCCCAGAAACTATCACCGAGCAATATCCATCGCTTTCATTGGATAACGTTTATCTTTCCATTGGTTATTATCTGCGTCACCGCGACAAAGTGGATGCTTATCTGCTCCAACAGGAAACAGAAGCGGAAACGTTCCGCCGCGAATACGAAGCACAGCATCCTCCAAAAATCACCCGTGAGATTCTGCTAGCACGTCTGGAAGCTAAACAAAATCGGGATGTTATTTAATGCATTTCCTGGCTGACGAGAATTTCAACAATCAGATTCTGCGTGGTCTTTTACGGCGTGTTCCCGATGCTGATATAACTCGCGTTCAAGACACCGAACTGGCCGGAGCACCGGATACAGTAGTTCTCGAATGGGCTGTAGAAAATAGCTTCATTGTCCTTTCACATGATGTGAACACCATGCGTGGTTACTACTATGATCCCCTCTGTGCCAATATAGATGAGACAACTCTGCCTAAAAGTTTAGAGTAGAATTGAGGGTGGAGAAAAGGAAAAGCAAGATGTCTCAAATGAATGGCAAGTACCCTAACCCGGAAGTGAAAGCGCGTGTCACGCGGCGACGTTTCAGTGCCGACTATAAGCGACGCATGCTAGAAGAAGTAGACCAGTGCCAACATGGTGAATTGGGAGCCTTACTACGTCGGGAAGGTCTTTATCATTCTCATTTGTCCACCTGGCGTGGACAACAAGAACGAGGCGAACTGTCCGGTAAGCGACGTGGTCCTAAAGCCAATCCCGATGGAGGAAAAGTGAAGCAACTGGAAAAGGAAAATGCACAGTTGCGGCGCAAATTGGAACAGGCGGAGGCCATAATTGACGCACAAAAAAAGCTGGCACGGCTGCTGGAGACACTGAAGGAGGACGGGCAGTCATGACGCAGATCACTGAAGACCTGGCTATTGCAGTCGGGGTGAAGCGTGCCTGTGAGGTGTTGGATGTGCCCCGCAGCCGTATTTACCGTAGCCGTCAACCACAGGTTGAGCCGAAAGAACGTCCTTCATCCGTTCGTGCCCTGTCTGGCTCGGAACGAGGGGCAGGTGCGCGATATCCTCAACAGCGAGCGCTTTGCTGATCTGGCACCGCGCCAGGTGTATGCTAAGTTGCTGGATGAGCAGCAGTATCTGTGTCATTGGCGCACGATGTATCGCATCTTAAATGAACACAGTGAAGTTCGTGAGCGGCGTGACCAGAGGCGGCATCCTGTTTATCAGAAGCCAGAACTGCTGGCAACCGCTCCCAATCAAGTTTGGAGTTGGGATATTACCAAACTGCGTGGCCCACACAAAGGTACCTATTTCGCACTCTATGCCGTACTGGATATTTTCAGTCGCTATGTGGTGGGCTGGATGATCGCCGAGCGCGAATTGGCCTCACTTGCCAAAACGCTGATCGAGGAAAGTTGTCAAAAAGAAGGGATTGTAGAAGAGCAGTTGACCATCCATTCGGATAATGGCAAACCGATGCGTTCCAAATCACTGGCGCTACTCTACGCTGATCTGGGTGTCAATACCAGCTTTAACCGACCCTATACCTCGGACGATAATCCCTTTTCTGAGTCGCAGTTTAAGACCCTCAAATACCAACCGGATTATCCAGATCGCTTCGGCTCCATTCAGGATGCGCGTGTTTGGGCACGACAGTTTTTCAACTGGTACAACTTTGAACATTACCATACGGGGTTGAACTTGCTGACACCGGTCAGCGTTCATCGTGGAGAGGCTATCGAGATTCAACAACAACGCCAGACTATTTTGACCGCCGCCTTCGCTGCCCATCCTGAACGCTTTGTGAAAGGTGCTCCACTTGTCGCTGGACCGCCACAAGCCGTCTGGATCAATCCACCAAAGGAGGTGCATCTACCTTAAATTCTGATAAGAAGTTGTCTCATTTTGTTGACACATACCGATCGTTTGAATCCTGGTCAGCGAATGCGAAAGCTGTTCGGTTGGTCATCGACCTATAAGGGTGAAGTATAGCATTGTGAGTTGCCCCAAATATTAATCTAAACCCTTGAGTAGATATAATCCGGCTTTGAGATGCCCCTGCTCCCATTATCTGCACTCCAACAAAAGACAATTGAGGGACAAAATTATCGCTTTGCGTGCAGAAGGCATGAGTTATCGTCAGATCGGCATCACTTTGGGTATTCATCGGACGCGGGTCGGGCAGATTTTGAAGGATGTTACAAAGATACACCCAAAATGAGATACAATAGCTATAAGTGAGGCTAAAGGATGTATTATCATGACCGACCAAATTGTATTGACCCTCCCAGAAGATATTTCTGATTATGTCCGGCAGATTGCGGCAAGTACATCGCAGCCTGTTGAACAGATATTAATTGATCATTTGAAAATTTTGTCTCCTCCAATGCCCAAACTGCTGCCTGACGATCAAGCGGAATTGGATGCACTGCGTCAGCTATCGGATGATGCACTGTGGACTATCGCACGCGAACAATTATCAGAAGATGTGCAGACACGGGCGCATAACTTGATGGATAAAAACACACAAGGCACAATCTCTGTTTCAGAATCTACAGAGTTGGAAAAGCTCGTCCAAAGAGCAGATCGTGTTATGCTACGAAAGGCAGAAGCATCTGCTATTCTGCGTGAACGCGGCTATCCATTCACTCAGAAAGATTTCCTGGCATGATTAGCAAACCTTCATGGAACGAAATTAAACAGAGGGTATATGAGCGGGCAGGTGGTTGTTGTGAATATTGCCAAACCTGTGAGGTAAACACAGGGCAGACAATGCAAATCGATCATATAGACCCCAATGGCGGTGGCGAATTAGAAAATTTGTGTCTTGCCTGCTGGAATTGTAATAATCATAAACGGCAAGCCATATTTGTTCCTGATCCTGAAACAGGTGAAGATGCACCACTATTTAACCCACGCACACAAAGCTGGGAAGATCACTTTGAATGGGTTGATAACGCAACACGCATACATGGACTGACTCCATCAGGGCGAGCAACCATCATACGTTTGAAGATAAACCGAACAATACTCATTGTTGCTCGTAAAAGATGGTCAGAGGGCGGGTACCACCCACCGTGATGAGTTCACAATACAATAACATTGTTATTGTGAGAGGGGTTATATGACGTACACTGGGTATAAGATTAACTTACCACTATCCACTACTATAAGGCAATTGCACTCTGATAAAGACAAATTATGCGAGAAGATTATCATATCGCGTGGAAAAGGTCCGAGTTACCGTCAGATTGGCACCGCTTTGCATATCCATTGGAGGCGAATGGGGCAGATTATCAAATCAGCAGATAATTTTTCGCTGCCTCACTTTTCTATGTTAAAATAACTGTAATTGATTGCATGTTACCATAGATAAGGTTTTCTGGATGATTCCGAACCTACCAACCATGACAGTGCCCTTACGAATCGATGAACATGGTGCAATGCGTATTGGCAAAACTCGAGTGCTGCTTGAGCTGGTCATCCATGCGTATTATATGGGCGAAACTCCCGAAGGAATTGTCGACAGTTATCCCAGCCTGACGACAGCCGATGTGTATGCCGTGCTCGGCTATTATCTGGTAAATCGGGAAGAAATTGATACTTATGTGCGCCAGCGTGACGAGCAGGCAGAACAGATTCTACAAGACATGGAAGCGAATCTGACTCCGGAAGCGCGTGTCCTGCGAACTCGTTTGCGTGCTTATCAAGAACGGCAAAAGGGACGTGAATGATCCGTTTTCTGCTCGATGAGAACTTCAACGGTAAGGTTGTGTGGGGGTTGCGTGCTCGAAAGTCAGATGTAGATATGATTCGCGTACAGGATACCGAACCATCGGGCGCAGATGATCCTTCTGTTCTGGAATGGGCTGCGAGTGAAGGACGTATCCTGATTACTCACGATCTGGATACGATGACAAAATATGCAAATGAGCGTATCGCACAGGGGCTGCCTCTGGCTGGTGTGATCTTTGTCCGTGATACGCTACCTATTGCCAAAGTCATTGATGATCTAATGGCAATTCTGGGTGCGAGTGAAGCAAGTGAGTGGGAAAATCGGACAGATTTCCTTCCGTTGTCGCCACATGTGGCAGAGGCAGCTGAAAGCAAAAATCATCAATCTGTATTATAAATCCTCCTCCATGCACCTAATTGTCACAGGTGTCACACTCGTCACAGCCAGATTTTCCGTACTTGAAACCCTCTGTGCCAATACCCACTACTACTGGGCAATTGCACTCTGATAAAGACAAATTATGCGAGAAGATTACCGTATTGAGTGAAAAAGGGCCGAGTTACCGTTAGATTGGCATCGTTTTGGGCATTCATTGAACGCGGGTCGGGCAGATTTTGAAGGATGCTATAAAGATACTCCTAAAATGAGTTACAATAATTATAGGTAAAGTTGAAGGATGGATCATCATGACCGACCAAATCATATTGACCGCCGATGTGCAAGCCTTGAGCGAAAAGGTGGACGCACAACTGAAAGAAATGGGGTATTCTTGGTAAGTTTGGGTTGAAATAGTAAAAAAGGAGCATGACCGATGACCTTACAACAACTATTCGAGGAAGTGGAACACCTGCCTGCCACCGAAAAGCGGCGACTGGTGCGGCATTTATTGGATAATCTGGAAGAAGAGAAAAAAGACCCATCAATAGGAAGATTGGGTGAGCTTCGTAGACCGTATGTATGGCGCATTGGCGGATGATCCTATCGAACGTCTGCCACAATTACCATTGGCGGAACGCGAGGCAATCGACTGATGAAATATCATGCTGCCTCCGGTTTGAGACGTGCAAAATGTGATAAGCGTGTCTTGGATCGTGGCTTGTCCATCATCCAATCTGAAAAGCGTACCAAATTAATGGTTGCTGCTGTTGCTATATGCTGCAATCTGGTTTTAGCCAATCCTCTATATCGGGTTCGCCGTAGTCCAAAAGCACCTGTGCCTTGTGATATTGTTCCCTCAACACCAGCCCGTTTTGCATATAGCTCCCAAAATCCATCTGTTTTCTGTCATTGACGAGCGGCTTGCATTGCTTCATATTGAGGTCGGGCAGCAACAGCTAATGCACGCCACTGACTTTTGGAACGAGTACACAATGGTCTTTCTGGACATGGCGAACAATCTGCTTTAGAAAATTCAATACGTATAAATGGCGTACCATATTTTGTCTGCTGAGGTCTCCAGCGATAATTGACTTTTCCTTGAGGGCAGGTTGCCTGTTGCTTATCCCAATCTATAGAGTTACCAACACGGAGCTTACCGCCATGTGATTGCTGTTCGACCATTTCCAGGATGCCAAAGTTGGAGAACGTTATTTTGCCACCGGATTGGGTCAATTCTTCAGTCATTGTTTCCAGCAGCAAGTCCAGGCAATGTTCCACATCTTTGGTGGTAAATTTAGTGGACTGAAAAACCCACTACCTATGGTAGTGGTTGTAGCATCAGGTTAAACCGTACAAAACGAGTATGATAAGCCATCCTAGAAGGTGCGAACTTGAAGGAGACTTATCATGACTCGTGAATTTAAGAAGCTATCACATACACTGTATCAATGTAAGTATCACATTGTCTTTTGTCCCAAATATCGTTATCGAATACTGACAGGCGATGTTGGGGCATATGTTACACAAGAAATTTATCGATTATGTACCCAGAAGGATGGAATAGAAGTGTTAGAAGCGAATGTGCAAGCGGAGCATGTGCATATAGTGTTGTCAATTCCACCGAAGTACATTGTATCGAAAGTAATGGGATTTCTGAAAGGGAAGCTTGCGCTTCGCGTGTTGAATCATTTTCCTAGTTTGAGGAAACGCTATTGGGGTAATCATTTGTGGTCACGTGGCTACTGTGTGAGTACAGTAGGGCTAGATGAGATTAAGATACGCAAGTATGTCCAATGGCAAGAAGCACAAGAGCGGTATCAAGAAACAGGTCAAAAGCGACTGTTTGATTAAATAGGATTGTATGGTCGCACCTTCTAGGTGCAATATTGAAAGCCACCGCTTTTAGCGGTGGATCATTTACTCCCGGCTTAGTTCAAAGAAGATTATGTGGCGGCTTCGCGCCACATTAATCTCTTCTTCAATCTGGCGTGTAGTGACGACGTTGACCATCTGCCATGATCCACTCAATGGTCATGGGCTGTTCTTTGTAGCATGTCACTACTTGCCAAAATTCCAGAAAGTAGAGTAAATCACGTTCGATAGTGGAATTGTAGCGTACCATACGACCCAGCTTTAGACTGGGAAAGTCGCCGCGAATGGGACCCGTATTGACCATATGCTATATTCCTTTCTTGTAAAGGTTTCTCGCAATAACTTTGACACAGATAAAGGATTTACGCAATAACTATGCAAAAATCACGCAATAACTGTGACAAAAACACCCCAAAATGGGGTGTTTTACCGCAATAACTTTGAATGCCTACAGCCTGCCCGGTGTGGACAAACGGTGTATATTCGGTGCGCCGCCTGAACGTTCGATCAATGATCTACCAGAACACAGCAATCAGGAACCAGGGCTAAAAGAGCGGGCACATCGAATACCGTGGTCGTAGCTCCAATAATCCGGGAATATCTTGGCGCGAAACGTAGCACGCATGAAGTAACCGTTGTCGAACCACGAACCGCCACGCAAAATGCGAATGTATGTTTCACTCACAGAATATTCTTCTCGCCCATCTAGCGGATCATAGGGGTAACTAAACAATATATCATCATCCCCGGTGAAATCCCGATCTCTTTCTGGGTCAACAGCATAGACGGTGCTTGTCCATTCCCATACATTGCCGCTCATATCAAAAGCCCCAACCCAGGAAATACCGTCTTCATAGCTGCCTACCGGCGCGGTGTACTGATAACCATCATCTACCGTTTTATCTGCCCGACTACGACTACAATCCACATCACAGAGGTTTGTCAATGTCCCGTCGACTTCACTGCCCCAAGAATAGAGCAGACCGTCCGGGCCACGCGTCGCATATTCCCATTCTGCTTCGTTGGGTAGTCGCGCCCCACGCAGTTCGCAGAAGTCAACCGCTTCAAACCAAGTGATCTGCTCGCGGGGCAGTCTGCCCCCGGCCCAATTGCTCGCCTTCGCGGCCACGCCACCGAAAGCGGCAAACTGGGCATTGCTCACTTCGTAGCGGTCAATCCAGAATGGCTTGTCAAAGCAAATCTCGTGTTGTGGGCTTTCGGATTCGAATATCCAGCGTCTGTCATCAGGGCATTCACCATCACAATAGGTTTCCTCATACGCTTCAAGTACCGCGTCAATTTGTTCTTCTGTACTGCCCATCATGAAGCAGCCCGGCGGCACCAGCACCATTTCCACGCCGTCAAAATCTTGAATTACCGGTTCCCAATCTTCATTAGCTGTAACTGGTTCGATTTCTTCGTCACCTTCCTGGGCAATTATCACGCCAGAAAGCAACCCCATCAGCAAAATCGCAAGTACCAAGTAGAAATTTTTGTGCTTCATTGTCCGCTCCTTATATTTCTGATTCTATCGGATTGTGTTGGTTTGCATAAATGAGGCATTATTAGCTGAAATTCTCACCACGAGACTCAGCTAACATGCCTCAAAGACAGTGTACCAAGACAAAGAGCGAAATAGCAAAAGCACCAAAAAGGATTTGTATTCCAATAAGTCGTAAAGAATACGACGAGATATTCGACAATAGACGACGCTTTCGAGAAATGCTTGATGGGTTCATCGAAATGTATCCAGAACTTTTTCCGCCAGCTATTAAACAGGGTTATCAATTGTACGGTCTGCGACGACAATCAACCAAAATGCCAAAAGTCAAGCTTCGTCGAATATGCTTATATATCACAGATGGACAAGGGCGACGACAAGTCTACACGATTGCACCCAGTTTTGTGTTGCCTTATATGACCGGATACGCAGATGATGTCGAAAAAGCACTATACTTACGCCGATATGGTGTACCGTTTTCGGCGTTAACCTATGTGTTTGGTCGAGACGATATGTATTGGCAACGTTTATACAATCTTTTTGGGCACAATGACATCGTTGGCACTACCATTAAAAATCCAGAACTATTGCCTGACCACCTGTTAGCTGATGAGAAGCACACGCGCTGGAATGGTCAGAAAGCCTATATTGCCACGACAGTAGGAGTTGACTGTGTTTTGGGTGCATCGTTAGTCCTGGCTGCTGATGAAGAACAATTAACTGCGGCTTACGGTCACTTCAAAGAAGAAGCGCTGCGGCTGAACTCCGATTACCATCCAAAAACTGTGAACACCGATGGTTGGTCTGCCACACAATTAGCTTGGAAATCCCTTTTTCCAGCCAATACCTTCGCCAAAAATGAGGTATTGAACGGGCTTTAATGTGGTGTAGAGTTGTGTTTTTTCACAGACACAGCTCAGGTACAACAAAAAAGCCCATGATTGATATTTTAGCACTTTTACAATGTTTTGACCCGTATCTATCGAAAACTACCATTCGTCATATGGGTGTGATTATTCCAGCGATTATCACAATGACCGGACGAGTGACAATGCGTGGGATATCTCGATGGACAGGTAAAGGAGGAAGCTACCGCACTGTACAACGCTTTTTCCAGACAAAAATCTTTTGGCCATTATTGTTTTGGACGTTTTTTAAGTTACATATACTCAATCCTGACGATAATTATCTTTTGGCCGGTGATGAGAGTGTCGTTACCAAAGCTGGAAAAAAGACACATGGTATTGACCGATTTTTCTCCGGTTTGTATGGAAAAGCTGTTCCGGGCATTGCTTTCTTTACTTTATCGTTAATCAGCACCAGAGAACGAATATCATATCCAACGATGACAGAACAACGAGTTCGTAGCGAAGCTGAAAAGGCATCTGCAAAAAG
>Ga0257125_1002524_pt1 | contig 14729 bp, 22 predicted proteins | sample SI106_200metaG_FD_190183 | JGI IMG/M metagenome (GOLD analysis project Ga0257125, IMG submission 190183) | Marine microbial communities from Saanich Inlet, British Columbia, Canada - SI106_200 | ecosystem: Environmental > Aquatic > Marine > Inlet | place: Canada: British Columbia | collected...
TTCTGTGGCAATATCCTCTAAAGTATTTCTTGGTTTTATGTCATTTCTGAGACATTCCAAAATGAACATAAACTCATTTTCATTTTCTTTACATCCTACACCTTTGATAATAATAGACTTTGCTAAAATTCCATGTTTCAATGAATTGAATTTTGTCAATTCTGTATTTTTTGGACCAGTTGATTTCTTTGCATTTTCTATATTTGCTATGATTTGCTTTTCACTTACCATGACTCATCACCTCATTTTGCACATTTGTGCACAATTTTGCTGAATTTTTAGAATAATGATTATTATTGTGTTACCAGATACGCTTTGATATTTTTTCATATAGTTAATTTATTCTATTCTCATATCTAACTAAATCTACTTTTTATTTTTCTGTCAATTAGCAATTAATTAAACAGAAGTATTATCATCACTCTTGAATATTTTACGACCTTCATCGGTTATTCTGTAATATGACTTTCGGCCCTTTCCACGACCCTCGTTAGTAGTATGTGTTTCAAGTAACCCGAGTTCCCTAAAAAACCTTAAAGTTATCGCAATCCAATTATATGTTATTGGTCTATCAATCAATCCATCTCTGTATTGTTTCATCAATCTCTTCCAGATATCAGAAGGAGTCATTGATAAATTATTGTTAAAGATTAATGCTAAAATCTGCTTTCGTCTTCCAGAAATTTTAATCATGACAAAGCCTCCAGTAACTTGGCTTCTTGCTCGGCTAATAAGAAATTCTTCAACGGTATTGGAAGTTTTTCAGTAATATCATTCATTTGTATCACTATAATCATAAGAACCCAAGTTGTCGAAAAATTCCCTAAATTCCGAGAAATATCTAATGATATGCTACGTCAATTTCTGCCAGTCTTTTATCTAAGGTTTTCCTGTCTACAGAAGAGGCTTCAATCCATCGCTCTTTATTGGGTTTGGGCATGGATATACCACTTTCCTTACATTCTAAATAAAGAAGTTTTGCTTCATTGTACCCACAAGCAAAAATCAAACCATTTACATTTTTTGGTTTCATAGTCTCCCTAAAATTGATATATTTTTTATACGCTCTTATTAGCGTTTGCTCGACTAATTCTATCATAATATCATTTGAGCATTTATTTGGTTTATCTACAACTGAACTGAACAGGCCAATGAGAATATTTCTATTAAATTTTTCAATATCTGGGTCATGCTTCACTAATGGTTGTCCATTATCTATTTTTTTGTAAAGACGTTTGAAAGACAAATCAAATTTTTCATAATCTTTACTATATGTTTCTTCAAACTTCTTAACAGAATGACATAATTTATTAAATTCTTCTTCTTTTCTAATTTGTTCATCGTGATTTTTAATATTTAATAGTTCTGTTAGAAATTCGTTCATATATTTCCCCAATAAAAATTTTATTATAACTACGTATAAATTTGGACTATCCTCTAAATTTTGATTTCTGCCCCTTGTCCAAACCCTCGTCTCTTTTTGTGAATATAATTGTCTAAATATGTCATCGAATTCTATAATAAGCGTTTCCTTAATCCTCTCTGGTAATTGAAGAGGCTCGATGATACTATTTATTTTGATGCCCTTTCTATTCATCTTTTTGTCAACTCTTTTTTGCTTATGATATTTTGGAGATGATATTGGTAAAGACCACCTTTTATCAGTATCATTTCGAGGAGGACTGCTATCAAAATGACAGTTTAAATCGTCTTCTACCAATCCACATTCTGGACATATTATCTCTCCTTTTGAATTGCTTCTCATTAACATTCCACAATCTGGGCACTTATTCATCATGAAAAATAATAAAACTATTAAATGTAATAAATCTAATTATTTCAGGTGTTTTATTGACTAATTTAATAAAAGACATAGCAAAAAATGAAATAGGAGCACCCATTTTATCAGCTATAATATTGATAGGTATAGCCTATATTGACCAGAATTTCTGGACCGCAATTATCTCGATTATTCTCGCATTTTTGATAAGCGATATGATATTGAATTTGTTTGTGGGTGGTGGAAAAGGTGCGCCTCAAATACCTCTATTGGGAAATCTCATTCAGGAAAGGGGATATACATTCATAGCATATTTTATAGGTATTTTAATATCAGCAATACTCAGTGAAACCATGATTATTCCTTTCTTCAAACCCATGATTGATAATAGAATACTCTTCAGTATAGTAGTCACAATAGCTATCTATGTTGATTGTAAAATACGATTTTTCAATAGGTAAAGAAACGAGAATCAGCGCACCTGCAACTTTGTTCCGCGGCTCGGCTGGCGCACCACTTTAAACTTTTTATTAAATTAATATGACTCTATATCATGAGTTTTTAAATTTTATAGAAATACAAAATACTATTAAATCCAACGCAAAATTAAATGGTTTTTATAGATCTAGATAAAAAAAGAATCTAATTTTTTTCAAAGTAATGCAACCCATCATTCTATAACACACCACTAAATTCTCCACATATTTATATAATTCACAAAACAATACAGGAATATGAAAACAATTCTAGTAGATGCAGTTCACACTTTTGTAATAAAGAAAGACGACTCTTTCCAGATTTTTAAAGAAATGCAGGAATTATTAGAAAAATTTCCAAACAAAAAGATCATTCTAACAAATGCAAATGATGAAGAATATAAAAAATTTAGTCTAGATAAAATGCCTTGGGAAGTTTTCACATTAAAACATAACCCTGAAAAAACAAATCCTGAATATTACAAAACCATGTTTCAGAAATTTAATCTAGATCCTAAAGATGTTATTTATTTTGAGCATAGTATTGACGCAGTAAAAAGTGCCCAATTAGCTGGTATAACAACATACCATTACAATAATGAGAAAAAAGATTTAACAACATTAAAAAAATTCATTGAAGAAAATCTATAGTAGAAGGTGAATAAAATGAAATGTCAAAAATGCGGAGCAGAAGCTTGTTACATGGTTGCTGTTGACAGCACTGTAAGTGGTGTATTGAAACACCATGTAAGAAAATTTGCAGGTAGATGCGAAAACTGTGTAGATAGTAAATGAATTTAATTTAAAAGAAATAAAAAAATAATGCTAAACATGCTCAATAGAACATATTTAGCAAAACAAAATAGTTAATTTATCTTCGTCGTCTTCGTGTTGTCTTTCGTCTTTTTGTTGTTTTTTTCTTTTTACCAAGAGTCTTTTTTCTTTTTTCTAAGCCTTTTATTTTCTTTTTGAACATGCTTATTCTCTTGTTACACGCTTTTACAGTCTTTGCAGCTTTAACCATTTTTTTTCACCTCCGGTTTTTTATTTAAAATACAATCCCTCTATAAAATAATTGTGAAAACTAGTTTATAAATAATACCTTTTTAGAAAAAAAATATTTAATTTTTTTATTATACAAAAAAAATTCTAACTAAAAATATTTTAATTAAATTATTAAAAAAAAGAAAAACAAGCTGAACTTTACTTTGTCCAGCCAAGTTTCAAAACTGCACCAAGTGCAACTATAAATCCGGCGATTCCAAATGCAAATGACAAGTATGCAACAAATAATCTTACTGCATCTGGGATAATCATTATTGTTGTTAACAACAAGCTAACAAGCATTATTGTTATAGATGCTACCATAAATTGTAGTTCTTCGCTTTTTGTTATATTGTCAATTGCAATTATAGCTCCAAGTAGTCCCATAACCAAAATTGGCCACTGAGCAAATTCTTCTGGGATTGAGAACAGTGAAAACACTGCAGCTGCAATCAAGATAGCCAAAAATGAAAGACTTCCCATGTTTAAACTTACGCGTGTTGGGTCTAGAGCTGTTTTTTTAATTTTTTTAGATCTTTTAGAACGTCTTCTTACCATATTTATCACTAAAGTTAATTTGTTTAACTGCCATATAAAGTTAGAATTTACAAAACCCATTAAATGTGCAAGACCAAACCAAACATCAGCTTTAAATACCTTTAATGATGCTATATCTTATATTCGTAGACAAAATAATGCGGCGCTGCTGTGTTATATTTCTTGCGTGAACCTGAGAAAGCGCTAAGCTATTCTGTGAAAGGTCTCTTTTCCAATCTACGATAAAGATGAGATCGAGATATTATTTTTCGGCTGATGTTGGCGAAACTCTGTGTAGGGATCGTAATATTAATTAGTGTTTTCTCCGATATTCCGGTTGATCCTGCCGGAGATCACCGCTATTTGGGTTCGGCTTATCCATGCGAGACGAGAGGGGTTAAGCCCTCGTCGTACTGCTGAGTAACACGTAGTCAACTTAACCTTAGGTCAGGGATAATCTTGGGAAACTGAGGCTAATACCTGATGTATTATAGATACTGGAATGTTCTATAACTCAAAGCTTCGGCGCCTAAGGATAGGACTGCGGCCTATCAGCTTGTTGTCAGGATAAAAACCTGACAAGGCTATAACGGGTAAGGGCCATGAGAGTGGATGCCCTCAGATGCTCTCTGAGACATTAGAGCAGGGCCTACGGGTCGCAGCAGGAGCGAAAACTTTCCAATGCGTTAACGCGTGAGAAGGGAACCTAAAGTGGTTGCAATTAAATTGTAACCTTTTGTATAGGCTAAAGATCTATTCGAATAAGGAGTGGGCCAGACGGGTGCCAGCCGCCACGGTAATACCTGCGCTCCAAGTGGTGATCATTTTTATTGGGCTTAAAGCGTCCGTAGCCGGCTTAATAAGTCTTTGGTGAAATCCTGCAGCTAACTGCAGGGCGTGCCAGAGATACTGTTAAGCTTGGGACCGGGAGAAGTCAGGGGTATTCCATGTGTAGGGGTTAAATCCTTTAATCCATGGAGGACCACCTGTGGCGAAGGCGCCTGACTAGAACGGGTCTGACGGTGAGGGACGAAAGCTAGGGGAGCGACCGGGATTAGATACCCCGTTAGTCCTAGCTGTAAACGATGTCCGCTTGGTGTCACATATTCTACGCGAATATGTGGTGCCGGAGTGTAAATGTTAAGCGGACCGCCTGGGGAGTACGTCCGCAAGGATGAAACTTAATGGAATTGGCGGGGGAGCACACAAGGAGTGGAGGCTGCGGTTCAATTGGATTCGACGCCGAACAACTCACGGGGGTTGACAGCATTATGATGGTCACTCTGAAGGGGTTACCTGAAGCGCTGAGAGGTGTTGCATGGCCAACGTCAGCTCGTACCATGAGGCGTGCGCTTAAGTGCGTTAACGAGCAAGACCCACGCCGTCATTTGCAATTAGCCTTTCCGAAGGCTAAGCACCATGACGGGACCGCTGGTGATGAACCAGAGGAAGGTGTGGACAACGTTAGGTCCGTATGACCCGAATACCCTCGGCTACACGCGGCCTACAATGGATGGCACAGTGCGACGCAACACCGAAAGGTGAAGCTAATCGCGGAAAACCATCCTTAGTTCGGATTGAGGATTGTAATTCATCCTCATGAAGCTGGAATTCCTAGTAGGCGAACGTCACTATCGTTCGCCGAATACGTCCCTGCTCTTTGCACACACTGCCTGTCAAGCCATCTGAGTGAGTTTCTGGTGAGGCTTTATTCTCGGGTAGAGTCGAACCAGAGGCCTGCGAGGAAGGCTAAGTCATAACAAGTGTGTCAGTAAGGTTTGTGAAAGAAATGATTCTCAGAATAGGCAGAATGAGATTTTATTATCTATGAATGAAACGAGGTGAGAAGATCACAATACTTTTACTTGCTGCATGCTGGTGAGAAGGTAGCCGTACCGGAAGGTGCGGCTGGATCACCTCCTTAATCTTTTTCTCTACGAATAGAAAAGATTGTAAAGGAAAGTGCAAAGACAGATTTTATAATTAATTACCTTATACAGAGCGTCAACACATCAGTTAGAAAAGTTTTTCTTTTCTTTAACATGCCAGCGTTAGCTATATAAAAATAAGAAATATATTACTATCATGAAAATTCTTGCTATATCTGGAAGTCCTCGAAATGGTAATTCAGAATTTTTATTAGACACTATTTTAAACCAAGCAAAAGAAAATGGAAATCAAACTGAAAAAATTCTTATCAAAGAAAAAAATATTCAATTTTGTGACGGATGCTTAACATGTGCAGGTGGAAAAGCACCATGTCCAGTAAAAGATGATATGCAAGAAATTTATGAAAAAATAAAAAACTCTGACGCATTATTATTTGCTTCTCCTGTCTGGTATGACATGATAACACCATATTTACTTAATTTTATAGTAAGATTGAATTGCGTTCAAGCAAATCTAAAAAATAAAAAATTCGCCTTCATAGTTCTTGGACAACGTGATGGAGATTACTCAGACAAATCATTAGGTACAGCGTCCAATTATCTAAAACAAATAGCTAAACTCTATGAAATGAACCTAGTAGATTCATTAATAATTAAAGGGGTAAGAAACGAAAAAGATGCCAAAGAAAAAGAAGAAGTAATAGAAAAATGTAAACAATTAGCAAATAAAATCATTTCCTAAGTAATTCCCCAAACTCATCACGAAGTCTTTCTAACTGTTCTTTTGTATTAAATGCCAACTTCATTGTTAATGCTTCGCTAACAGTTACCCACTTAAAATCGCTAACTTCGCTCGCTTGAATTTTAACTTCTCCGCTAGCTTGACCGAAAAAAGTATGCGAAACAGCATACCAATCCCGTTCAGGATGAATCTCATCTACACAAAAAAGAAACTTAGCGTTTTCTATCTCAAGTCCACTCTCTTCCCGAGTCTCACGAACAGCAGCCTGCTCAATTGTTTCGCCAATATCCACGTGTCCCCCAGGAATACACCAATAACCTTGGAATCTATAACTTTCTGGCCGTCCCTCAGCCCGCTTAAGAAGTAAAATCTTTCCATCCTTAACAACAAACATTCCAACAGTTGTCCGCGGGGTCTTCATAGCTATATTTATATCCATGGTAATTATAAATAGAATAGTTGGGCTCGTAGATCAACGGAAGATCGCCACCCTTGCATCTTAAGCTTTGCTGAAGATTCAGTGAGCTTGCGAACAGAAAGGTGGAGGTTACGGGTTCGAATCCCGTCGAGTCCACCATTTAATTAATTAGAAATTTTAGTATGGAGCATGTTTCTCTTTATAGTTAATATACATTTCATACCAATTTCTCTTACGCGGTGAAAAACTAAGCACTTTACCTTCATTAATAGATTCTATGAAATCCTTATACGCGTCATTAAAATGCTTAATACATTGATTATTAGCATGATTCGCTATAAAAACAGCAATAGCCACATATAATATTATTGATAATACATTTACATCATTTACATTCCATAATCCAATATAGAAAGGAAATGCTATCACACCACCAACCATACTTAATACTTTATAAAATCTTACCGAAAGATCTTTATCACGGATCTTAAAAAACTCTATCCATGAACCAATTACAGCCATTTCCTTCTCTGATTTATTCATAAGAACATATCTATTATCAAAGTTTATATAAAGATATTTATTCCAACCCAAGCTGTTTTACTAAAGGAACACTAGAAAAATATGCTCGAACATTAAATTCATTATCAATTAACTCGATCATTTCAAAATCTTTGCGCTCAATTAACTTGAATCCTTTTCGCGACAAGTACTTCTTTTTGAAATCGTCATAATTACCAACTGTAAAATCAGCATCGCCCAGTTCAGGTCGTGTCGCATCTGGCTTACGAATCTTTAGAAGTCTAAGCTTGCCAACCACGGTCTCTAACTCTATTTGAAACAATGGACCAGTTGGAGTTTCATCAATAACCTTACCAAATTCTTTTGCATCTGTTACTAGCGCTTCATATTGCTCATCAGACTGACAAAAAACACAAGCATAATTAACAACAGCCTGTTCAGAAGTATGTTTAATTCTAAGATCATTTGATTTTTTCACAATTTCTTTCACAAACTGTTTCAGATCCATAAGGATAACCCTTTACTATGGTTGCATGGGGTTCAAGGGGAACGCTGGTACCCCTTGTTTATTCTCCCTTCGCCAAACTTATCTCAATGGCAGAAACATTTGTTAAATCCCCATTCTCAGCTTCAATCTGCTCTGTGCTAATCTGAACATCCTTTACTTCAGCCTCGCGCACAAATTTATTCCGAACTATCTCTGCAACATTAACTGCATGAAAAATTGCACGACCACGCGCTTTAAGAACAATCTCTGTCTGACCTTCGTTAAACTGAGTAACGCAAGCAAGAACATAGCTCATAACTGGCTTTCTACCTACGAATATCACATTACTACTAGTACTTTCCATCACTGACACCTCCGCTGTTAAAGTCGCTGAAATTATGCTACTTATTGATCTCCAATTGGTCCATCAAAACTAACGCCAGGGCATGAACAAATAACTGTTTTACAATATGGTTCTACTTCATCATTTTTACTAATATTTTCATCATATGAATATTGTAATACATATTTGTCATAACAATAATCATACAAAGTATCATATTCTCCAAATGCAATTGAAACAGTATCTGTATCTAATTCACATTTTAAACTGTTCAACTGGTTACATGAAGCTCCACGTGCTGACATCTCATTTACAATTATAAATGGTCCTATACCAGACATGTACATTGCAATTACCCCTAGCATTACCAAAACTGCTATCGCTATTACGACTAAAGTGTTTACTGGTAATTCTAATCCTTTCATAACTAAGAATTGCAGAAACCTGTATATAAATTTATATTTTAGCCTGGATCCCTTTATATCCATAATAAATTATACCTGCACAAAGAACCATACTCAAAACAATCATAAGCTGTGGGACAATTTCAGATGAATAGCTCACAAACAACCAGATATTTCCAGCTACCCCTAGAACTCCACATCCAGTTATTCCTTGAAACTGTGCAGTACTCCTATCAATTATTAAGAATACTGACAAGCTTGGTATCCCCATAAAAATAATCATCCACCCAACAAAATCAAGAAGTGGGAACTCCGGCGAGACAGAGACATACCATGCCAAACTAACAACAATCAAAGCAACAAGCAGTAGCATTGTATATTTCCTTAGCTTCATCATATTATCACATATAATATAGGGCATTCTGAGAATAAAAGGTTATGGTGCTCCCGCTGGGATTTGAACCCAGGTCGCAGCCTTGAGAGGGCTGTATCCTTGACCGGATTTTCCACATCTTTGGGGTTTTTTTGATACATCTTTTTTCATAAACTTACCCAATAAAAAGATGTTCTAGACGACGGGAGCTTCTAATATTTTATTTGTTATTATATATTTAAAATGGAACATCTAGTTATTTAATATGGGCCCGTAGCTCAGCTTGGATAGAGCGTCTGGCTTCGGAACACCTTTTTATTGGTAAGAACAAAAAAGCTGTACCAAAAAGATGTTGAAGATACCAGAAGGTCGCGCGTTCGAATCGCGTCGGGCTCACCATTTTTTAAGGTCGCATCCGTGTCATTGTCCGTGGGAAAGGAATTGCTTCTTTCAAACTTGGCAACCCACAAATCCATTTAATCAGCCTTTCAATACCAAGACCAAACCCAACATGTGGAACAGCCCCGAAACGTCTCGAGTCTAAATACCAATCATAAGATTTCAAATCTTCCCCAGATTTTTTCAGCCGAGAAGCCACAGAAGAAATATCTTCTTCTCTTTGCGCACCACCAATAACTTCGTCACCACTTCCAGGCAAAAGCATATCAAAAGCTAAAACTTTCTTTGGATCTTTATCTAACTTCATATAAAACGCTTTAACTGCAGTTGGATAATGAGTTACAATCAACGGCTTCTTGTAATGAGAAACCAATTGTCTCTCCTCCAGAGTTCGCAAATCTTTTCCCCATTTAATATCCTTACCATCTTTTTTCAGAATCTTTACTGCTTCATCATAAGTTATTCTAGGAAACGGAGCTTTGATACTTTTAACTTCTTTTACATCTCGCTCAAGAAGTTTCAACTCTTCCTGACAATCTCGCGCCACACGCTGACAAACAAAACTAATTAACTCTTCCCCGATTTTTATTCCTTTATCCATGTCAGCCCATGCTTCTTCAAATTCTGCTGTCCAGTATTCAGACAAATGTCTACTTGTCGACGACTTCTCTGCTCTAAAAGCAGGAATAATACAATAACATTTTTCCAAAGTCTGAATAAATTGCTCAGCATACAACTGCCACGACTGCGACAAATATGTTTTCTTTCCAAAATAAGGAACTTCAAATAAATCTGTTGCCCCCTCACAAGCTACTGGACTTAATATCGGAGGCTGAATTTCATAATATTTTTTAGCTCTGAAAAATTCATGAATCGCTCCAAACACTGTTGAGCGCACCTTCATAATCGCTGTCATTTTCCGAGATCGAAGCCACAAATGCCGAACATCTAACAAAAACTCTTCACTCAAGTCACGCCCAATTGGAAACCGTTCTGCCAATCCGATAATTTTTAACTTATCCACTTGCATTTCAAAACCAGTTGGAGCACGATCATCTTTCTTAATTTTACCGCTAACCTCAATAGATGATTCAAGTGTAGCTTTGCTAGCTTCAGGAATCCCTTTACAAGCTAACTGGATTATTCCAGTACTATCTCTAAGAACAATAAAAACCAATTTCTTCTGATCACGCTTTCGATAGATCCAACCCCGCAGAGAAGCTGTCTTACCTACTAACTTTGAAACATCCACAACTTTAACAAATACCATAACTATCACTTGCTTTTCCTATTTTTATATTTAGTTTCAGCTAATAAACAAGTTATTGATTGTCACTAGAAGGAGTAAAGTCATCTGGCAAAATTATTGTATTAGCAGAATACCCATTACGGAATTTTTTATTCAAAGCCTTTGAAAACATTATTGTATCGTAAATCTTTATCCATTTAGATTTTCTTGTCATATCTTGAATAAATTTATACAATGCTGTGTATTGGGGCTTTTTAGAATCCAAATCCCGCAAATCCAAAATAAAGTCATTATTCATTGGAAAATAATTTTTATCCCGTCTTATGTGACCAACAACAAGAGATGCTGATTCTGTTATCATTTCAGTAGTATATACTTGAGCATCTCTAAAAGAATAAAAAAACTCACTATCACAATACAATTCTCCTCTTTTATCATATGGGAAATTTCTAACCCTGAAAATACTTCTCTGATCATCAGACATTTCATCAACTAATTCGCCACCAGCAACATCTACTTCAAACATTGCAAACTTTTTCGAAGTAGAACTCATAAAAATAGGATAAACAAAACCAGCAACTTCATAAGAAAGACATTTAATAGGATAACCACGTTTCTGCCCACCTGCTCTATTTGTATTATGATTCATACTAAAACCCTCTTGAATAATAACATCCTGAAGTCGGAATTATATTTAATCTTAATTTATTCCCATTTGATTCCATTCTACTAAGAATTTCTTTTAGTTGACGAAAATTTTTAGCATATCCTATTTCAGGTTCTTCCGGAGAAAGTTCATGTAAAAATCCCTGATAAGCATCAATTAATTCTCTACCATCACAAATTTTTTCTTTTCTACCATCTTCATTAGTAACAAAAACTGGATTAAATCTCATAACACCATTTCTTAATGGATAAAATTTCGAACTTGTTTGAATATGTGCCATAACAGCATCAACATTTTCACAAAAATCCCCAGAAAAATGTTTTCTAATAAACTTATTCCCCATAGATCCAATATCCTCAAACATAATAATAGGATATGTTCCTTCTAATTCATCCAAATCATTTTTTTTCTGCCTATCAAAATAAAACAAAGATGCAGCTTCACCAGCAACATATCCATAAAATGATAATCTTTTTCCAGAAAAATGATAAACAGGTAATTCAAAATCTATCTGAAGCAATGAAGCATCTATAAATCTCTGTCTAGGAGAAGTACTTTCCCAATAACATTCAACAACACCCGCATCACTATTCATATACTATCACTACTACATAGTTAAAACCTAGCATACTTAAAGCTTGGAAAACTTAAGAAAAACACCAAATAATGAAACGCTATATTTTGCCTATTTTTACTAATACTAGCCAACATACCCAAACATTTATCCTTTAGAGACCTAACAAACCTAATGAAAGTTCTAGCAGACACAATTCACGGTATAATTGATCTAAATGACCTACAAATAGAATTAATCAGCCAACCCGAGTTACAGAGACTGGCTTGGCTATACCAACTAAGCTTCACTAAACTCGTGTTCCCCGGCGCCAACAACACTAGATTTGAACATTCTATTGGAACATCCTACCTAGCAGGAAAAATAGCAGACCAGCTCGAGCTAACTAAAGATGAAAAAACTAGCGTAGTCGCTGCAGGACTACTTCACGATATTGGCCATCCTCCACTATCACACATAATGGAAAAATTTTCTCCTAGTGGGCACGAACAACTAGCCTCAGACATAATCACAGGAGATCAAAAATTATTTTTACCTGAAGCAGGCCAGATTCCCAATATCCTAGAAAGTTACGGCATCTCCCCTCAAAAAATCGGAGACATTATCAGCGGAAAAAACAAAAATTATCTAGGAAATATAATTTCCGGAGATATTGATGCGGACAGACTAGATTATCTTTTACGAGACGCTTACTACACAGGTGTCTCCCATGGAAACATCGGAATAGAACGAATAATAAAAATGCTAAAGATTCAAGAAGGAAAAATTTGCGTTTTAGAAAAAGGAGTTCGCTCTGTTGAAGAAATGTTACTTGCTAGAACACAAATGTATCCAGCTGTTTACTGGCACCACGCTGTCCGCATATCAGGACTAATGTTAGAAAGAGCAGTTGAACCTGTTATTAACCATTTACCATACTTCTCTTCGCTAAACGATTTTCAACTTCTAGAAAAACTAAAAACACTTGGAACATTTCAAAAAGAAACAGTGGACCGTTTACTTACTCGCCAACTATACAAACGAGCATTTGTTGCTACCTCTCTAGAACTACAAAAATATCCAAAAATAACAAATCTAATTCAAAACAAAAACCTAGAACAACAAATATGCGAAAAATTAAACATCTCAAAAAACCACATAATTATAGATGCTAGATCTTCTGAACAAAAACTAGAACCACTAAACATTCCAGTAATCAGAAAGGACAACTCTATAATTGACATAAAGGAAATTTCTTCTCTAGCAAGTGGAATTTACAAAAAAGAATCAATGTCCCCACTCTTCTCAGTTTACACCCCAAAAGAACACCGAGAAAAAGTTAGAAAATACATCCAAGAATTAATTGCCTAAGCAATAATCATTTTCAAATATCTCATTTGAACAGGAGCATCACTTAAAGTAATTTTAAAAGGTTCTGGCTCTATTTCCGCCTGAAGATTATAATCCCCAACAGTAACAGTACTAGAATAACCAGGCATTTCTCCATCAAATATATTAACAGGAATTCCTGTTCCAAAATGAAGTTCCCTATCCTTAAATTTAACTGATATCTCTGCCATATTAAAAATTAGATCTAATTACGTATAAGAGAAATTCAACCACTTTAAGGTTTTACTCAAAAAATTTTTCACTACCGCTATTTTCCACCCTAGCCAGCACAAAAAGCAAGTCAGACAATCTGTTCAAGTATGCTAGTACCTCTTCTCTAGTTTCTGCAGCAACAGCCCTACGCTCAGCCCGACGACAAACTGTTCTAGCCACATGAATATATGAACTAACTCGGCTTCCCCCAGGAATAATAAATTTTTTCAACGTTGGCAAATCCTCAGAATATTTATCAATTAATTTTTCTATCTCAAGAACTTCTAATTCTGAAATCTTCTTATCCCCACCTGCCAGTTCCGCAGAAATAAAATAAAGATGTTTTTGAACATTCTCTAACACTTCTTTCAAGCTTGGTGAAAGAGAAACAGCCAATCCCAACAACGAATTTAATTCATCCAGAGTTCCATAGGCTTCAACAAAAGCATCATCTTTCTTCACTCTTTTTCCAATAATACTTGTCTCTCCTTTATCTCCACCACGAGTATAAATCAAATAATCATCCCCATTACAAAATACACAACAAAACCTAATATAATCCCACCAAATATATCAATCCAATAATGTTTTTTAAGATAAACCCGAGAATATAGAATTGCGACACTCACAGCCAACAAAACATAACTCAACTCAGAAAACATTTCAAGAAGAAGAAACGCAATACCTACAACTCGCCCCGCATGAACACTTGGAAAACTAGAATTATGAATTTTATCAACTATCCCAGAATAACCTTTCCCATTAGGCCGCTCTTTAAAATAAAAAAATCTAATAATCGCAGCTACAAAGTAAGTTCCAACCAAAATAATCATCAATTTGAAAAATTCAGCTTGAAAACCAAAAATCAAAAAGACCAGTCCAAGACCGCCTACAATATAACCGCTTCCCAGAGCTGTCACATCTCGAAAAAATTCATCCAATATCTCTTTCATAATTTTTATTACCCTACAAACTATAAATTTGTTCTAAAAAAGCTTTTTAAGCCTAAAATGTGATAATCTCCTATGTTTCATTTCCATCCTAAGTGCCCATGGTGCGGAGAAGGCAAATTAATGAGTGGCACAATGTTCCAGAAGACCTGTAATGTCTGCCGCTTCAGAACAGAATGGATATAACAATATAGAATCTTTATATTAGTTTCTGGAGAAATCATATCTAGTAGTCAACACCCAAAAGACACTGCTCCTGTAGCTCAGTGGTTGATATTGGAACATATGTTCCTA
>Ga0257125_1002525_pt1 | contig 14717 bp, 11 predicted proteins | sample SI106_200metaG_FD_190183 | JGI IMG/M metagenome (GOLD analysis project Ga0257125, IMG submission 190183) | Marine microbial communities from Saanich Inlet, British Columbia, Canada - SI106_200 | ecosystem: Environmental > Aquatic > Marine > Inlet | place: Canada: British Columbia | collected...
GTTTCCGGAAATACAATACCTTTGGCTTGGCATCTGCTGAATAGTTAATGTAGGTGGCTCTATTTGGAATACTTCACGAAGATTGCTAGCAATTGAATGGGCGGGAATGGGTATTTTCTGCGGTACAACCCATCGATAAGTAATCCGTATCAAATATAGTAAATCCCATATATAAATCATAAACTTCCAATTTTATTAATTGATCCGAATCGATATTGGCTGAGGAGTCGCTAGGAATTGTTTGTCTAATTTCATGGTCTTGCATCACCTTAATCCCTGCACTACTATTCGAATCAAATTGCCATTCCAATTGAAGATGTGTTTCCCTTCCCTGATAGTGTGATTTTTGTGCTTTATCATCATCGATAAAAGTTGTTTCAGGTTCATCTTTAAAATCGATATTAATCCAGCAGGAATCAAAAAGTAAGTAGTTAGACTGTAATCGATATAATACCGGAGTGGCGGAATAATAGTCATTTGCGGATTGTCTGTCATTTTCAACATTTTTCTCATTGTAGACAATATACTGATCTAATTTGCTAAACCTGACAAAATTGAGATTTTCTGCCTCTCCAAGAGAAATAGCATGACCCACACTTCCATATTTTTTATCATAAGTTGGGAATCCTATAACTGAGTAATAGATGTTCTTTCCGAATCGAAATTCTGCCTCTTTGTAGTCGTCTTCCGGTCGGAAAAAAGAATTTTGCTGCTGTTTATATAAAAAAGAGATGTGATCTGACAGATCCATCTGTAGTTTTATTTCATGAAATATGTAAAACTCTTCCATGGATATGCTACCCGTGCTGCTTTTCATACCATTTTTAGTGGTAAACCATTGTTTATCCCAATTGACTGGTGTCTGATAAGCCTTCCAGTCATAAAAATTTTCTTCGCCTAAGTAATAACGTTTAATCTCAAAATCACCGTTAAATTGCGCCTGTGTTGATGGTGCCATGATGAAATTTAAGATCAATAAGCAAAAAGCCTTGATTAAAAAGCTGATAGACTTCATGGTTTTAATTAGATTTATAGCGTAGCTTTGGGTTCAATACCCCGTCCGCTTGCGGCGGGGTGGTTCATTATTTTAAAATTAAGATAACCTTATTAGTTGATATATCATATCAATCATCTAATATAAAAACAATTCTAATGTTTTTTTATGAAAAAGAAAAAGAAAAGGGGTCAAGTCTACTTTTGACCTTTATTAAAAGCGGTGAATAGTTAATTGGATATCAAAGTAAAGTCAAAAAAGATTTGATTTTGCTGATGAGTGATCCCTTTTTCCCCTTTTTCAACAATGAATTCATGATAAATCCGAAAAACTTCAATTTTGACGTTTATAGTGATTTGTTATAAATATTTTTGCATATATGCTTATAAGAGCATTATATTTCTCAGGTTATTTTGGTTGAACATTCTTAGTTAGGTATTTTACAACCCAACCTATTTTACATTTATGATCAATGATTTTAAGCCAATCTTTCGAAGAATTCACTACTCTTAAAAATGTTCCACGATCTAATGTTGTCACTATTTGACTGCTTGTATTTTCTTTCTTGCGCACGTTAAGTGCTGTTGTAGCAACCTCAACAATTTTAAATTTTGAACTTTTGCTTTGAAAATTTGAACACCTATCTGTTGCATTAATGAAAGATTTAACTCTTTTCAGTTTGGTGGCTTGTTTCTTTTTTTGGATGTCTGCCATAATAATAGAACAATCAAATTTCCTTTTAACTTTAAGGGAAGTTTTAACTACTTCATTGCAAGCTTCCGCAAGATCATCATAAGTATCTACTGCTCCTTTACCCGATTTTTTAGCCCAATTGAAACAAGGAAGACTTTTCAATTTCAGCATTTTCTTAGGAACCCACCACCATTTCTCATATTTTTCTTTTGATAACCGATGCTCATCTAATTTTGAAAAAACTTGATTTCTAAACTCAGTTTCACATTCCCAAGGGATGGATTCTTCCGCAATTACAATGGAGGGGGACAATAAGAAAAAAACAATAAATAGAGTATATACAAAATTTTTATTCATCTGGAATTTTCCTTATTTTTCATTATTAACTGGAAAAAAGGGGTCAGAAAAGGGGTCAAGTCTACTTTTGACTCTTATACAAGCCAAAAGTAGACTTGACCCCTTTTTTCTGGTACTGGTTTAAATCCAAACTCATTGCCTATGCTATTCAATTAAAAACTCTTATAGAGATACATCTTTCTCCGTATATCTAAAACATTCAAATTTTCTCGGTAATAAAACAACTCATTAAATTATTAGTATTACTTGTGATATGGTACATTCACTGCCTTATTCGAAGGTTTTACATTTTTACAAATATGGACATAACTCCATTGGTAATAATCCAAATTTTTATTTAGTTGAATATTGCCTTCTGTTTCCCAGTGCACATATCACCAAAAACGGCGAAAAACAGAATAAGTAATAGTACATTCATGGTGAATGGAACTGCCTTCCACATGTTTACCTCTCCTTGCTTTCAACTTATCATCAAAAATAAACGCTTTGATTTATTCCTTGTTTAACTCGTTCTCAATAAAAATACGCTTGGCTGTTATTTGTCGCAACTTACGCCATATTAAGTCTTCTCTTTTTTGAAGTTATATACACCGATGATAAATGCAAACATCACCTGAAGTAGTTCATCGCCTTTTTGCTTGCGAAAGACGATTTTTGTCAATAATTTTGAAAACCTAATTGTCGAATTGCAGTTTCCAATTTGTTATCTGCTAAAACTCCTGGTTCACTCAAATGTTCTACTACGAGAACTGCATTTAAAAGCTTTCGTGTCGACTTCTTCATCTTTGCTCAGGGAGTTAGTGGTGTTGCTTAATACCTTCGAAAAATAAAGATCACACCATCGCTACCAGATTATTAATACTATTAATATCAAAATATTATACAAAACATACGGCGTAAATTTTTCCCCTAAAATGTGAGATTAAAACATTCCATTGAGTTAATGATACGTTTTAGATATCATGTTTTATCGAAAAACGTTTTGATAAAAAGACGGTCCTAATTAACGGTGTCCCAAAAAAAAAAATGCAACCAAGGTTGTTGTAATTTCTCTTATCTTTGGGATCTTTTTAGATAATGCAAGACATACAAATCAATGGCAGATCAAACAGCAGAAGAATTAAAACAGATTATTGAAAAATTAGAAGAAAAACTAGTAAAGGCCGAAGCGGAAAGGAAGCAATCGGCAAATGAATCTAACAAATTAAACATAGCTTTGAAGCAGACAAATCGAGATCTTGATCAACGCGTTAGAGAGCGAGCTCAAGCGTTGCAAGAAAGTGAAAACCGATTGAGATTGGCTCTGGAAGGGGCTAATGAAGGGCTGTGGGTGATTGACTTTATCGATGATGAAATGCGTTTCTCAACAAAATCTGCGGAAATGCTCGGATATTCCTTGGATGAAATGGGAAATACATCCAATATATGGGATCAGTCTACCCATCACGATGACTGGCCAATCGTTGAAAAGGCTCTGAATGACCATTTTGAGGGAAGAACCGATCACTATGAAGCAGAATATCGAGTTAAAACAAAATCGAATGAATGGAAATGGATTCTGGGTCATGGTCGAGTAACGAAAAAAGATAAGAAAGGAAAACCGCTGCAAGCAATCGGCACTCATGTTGATATTACAAACCTCAAGCATACGGAATTGGCATTGAGAAAAAGCGAGGAACAATTCCGGTCTTTGGTCGAAAAATTGCCTTTAGGTCTACTGATTTTAGACTCATCCAGAAACATCGAATACTTCAATCCAAAATTTCACGAAATTTTTGGCTATTCCAAGGAAGATCTCCCAGATATCAGCTCCTGGTTCAATAAAGCTTATCCGGATGATGATTATCGCAAAAACATTATCGACATTTGGGATACGTGGTGGCAAAACGGGACCACAGTCAAAGAATATGATCCCGAGATTTTTACGGTTAGATGTAAAAACGGTGAAGATAAAATTATCTACTTTAGGCATGTTGGCTTGCAGCAAAAAAAACATTTTGTTGTTTATGAGAATATCACCACACGTGTCAAGGCAGAAGAATCCCTGAAAAAAAGAGAAAAAGAGCTGGAGATAAAAACCGGCAATCTTGAAGAAGTAAATATTGCACTAAAGGTTTTACTTCAAAGAAGAGATGAAGACAAAACCGAAATGGAAGAAAAGATCCTATTCAATGTCAAAAAGCTCATTTTTCCCTATCTCGAAAAATTGGATACCAGCGGTTTAAATGATAGTCAAGCCTCCTATTTGAGTATCCTGAAAGCAAATCTTGAAAATGTAATCTCTCCTTTTTCAAAAAAGCTTTCGGCCGTTCATCTCGGCTTAACTCCGAGAGAAATTCAAGTGGCCAACCTAATTAAAGAAGACAAAACAACCAAAGAAATCGTAGAAATGTTGTATATTTCTGAAAGTTCTGTCGATTTTCACCGGCACAATATTCGAAAAAAAATGGGATTTCTCAATCAAAAGGTTAATCTTAAATCTCACTTAAAACTCATGTGACACGCTAACATCCGCTTACCGACACTGATCAAATTCGGAGATATCGTAGACTTCTCCCCCTCCCTTTTTTATATCAAAAAAAAATTACAGGCATCATTAACTACCACCATTCTACCTCAATCGAAGGACCGAATCTAGAAAAGTATTAGGTTTTACCTGGTAATATACCGGTGTTTTATTAATAACATTTTTATTTTTGTGTGTGCTAGCTTTTGATCACCTTAACAATTATAAAACACTGTTTTAGATAAAAGCCATCGTTTCAGTGATGTGGTTGTGAGGAAGCTCTGGATACTTTTTTTCGAAGAACGAGATTCAGGGTGAATTAAGTTTTTTTCATAATTGCCATTCTAAAAGGAGACAAAATGATTGCCCCGATGCAGGAAAAAATGAAGGATCTTATCAGGCTTTATAATGGTGAAAAAGTTCAGCCAACGTTTTCAGAACAAGAGATGAAGAATCGCTTAAGTAAACTCAGAAAACATATGGAAGAGGAAGGCATACAGGCCGTTCTCTTTACTTCAATCCATAATATTAACTATTACAGCGATTTTCTTTACTGTTCATTTGGTCGGCCATATGGGTTGGTTGTCACGCAAAACAAACAGATTTCCTTTAGTGCGAATATTGATGGTGGCCAGCCTTGGCGCCGCACATTTGGCGATAATATCGTTTTCACTGATTGGCGTCGAGATAATTACTATCGAGCGGTGAAACAAGAAATCCCTAACGAAGGAAAAGTTGGTGTCGAATTTGATCATATGAATCTCGATGTCTTCAAAAAGGTAGGAGATGCACTACCAAATGTCCATTTAGTCGATATCGGACAACCGACGATGAAAATGCGGATGGTTAAATCCGATGAGGAAATCGCTGTCATTACGAATGGCGCAGCTGTCAGTGATGTCGGTGGTGCCGCATGTGTCGAAGCAATGGCAGAAGGTGTTCCTGAATATGAGGTGGCATTACATTCAACCCAAGCGATGGTCCGTGAGATTGCCAAACGTTATCCCCATACAGAATTGATGGATACTTGGACATGGTTTCAGTCCGGTATTAATACCGATGGAGCCCATAATCCTGTAACGTCTCGCAAACTTCAAAAAGGCGATATTTTAAGCATCAATTGTTTTTCCATGATCTCAGGCTACTACACAGCACTGGAACGAACACTTTTTCTGGGCAGTCTGACTGACAGAGAACTCGAATTATGGGAAATAAACTGTAAAGTGCATCGTCGTGGACTGGAATTGATTCAACCGGGCTCTCGCTGTTGTGATATCGCCAATGAACTGAACAAGATCTTTTTGGAGCATGATCTATTGCAGTATCGCACCTTCGGATACGGTCATTCTTTCGGTACATTGTGTCATTATTATGGCCGAGAAGCCGGATTGGAATTAAGAGAAGATATCGAAACGGTTTTGGAACCGAATATGGTGGTATCAATTGAACCAATGATTATGCTGCCTGAAGGAACACCGGGAGCAGGTGGTTACCGGGAACACGATATTCTTGTAGTAAAAAAGGACGGTGCCGAAAACATTACGAAGTTCCCTTTTGGCCCAGAGCATAACATTATTAAAAAATAGTTGTATTCAATCCCTATTGCATTTGATGGGGATTTTTCCTTCACAAACTTTTTACTTAGTCCAATCAACAAGGAGGACATTTATGTTTTTAGAATCTTGGACACTAAGCTGGTTTGTAATTTGTAATGTCGCAATACTCGCATTAACCATAGGAGTATACTTTTATCGAGAGTCGAAATCGAAATAAAACCTGTATATAGGAGAACGGATGTTAAACTGGATAATACTTGGGATAGCTTGCGCAGTGCTAATATACTTAGGCGTTCGGTCAAGTCGAATTGCAAGTGACGATGACGAAGCGGGCTTTTTAATTGCGGGAAAAACTCTGGGCCCTTTTGTCGGAGCATGCACACTTATCGCTACCGCTTTTAGTGGGTGGTGTTTTATGGGATCACCAGGAGTTGCCTATCACTACGGAACGATTGAAATTCTGGCGAATTTCTTTTTTGCGCCGGCAGCGGTCATTGCGATTTTGTTTTTTGCTAGTTTCTTGAGAAAACGTGCCGATGCCATGGGTAGTTATACCATCCCTGAATATGTGGCCCAACGACACGGCAAAGATGATTTTGGCAGGTTGCTTCAAGGAACAGCAGCACTGATTACTATTATTCTGCTCTTGGTTTTTCTGACCAGTCAAATAAAAGCAGTTGGGTTGTTATGTTCATCCTGGCTCGGTATTTCCTTAAATACCGCCGCACTACTCATGATCGTTTTAATCATCGTCTATACCATGCTTGGCGGATTAGCGGCTGTGGCATTGACCGATACCGTCATGATCATCGGGATGATGGCAGCTACCGTTTATGTCATGGTGCATATTTTTTCCGATGTTAGTGTTACAGAGATGATCAGTCGCTTAAATGAAATAGATCCACAGCTGGTCAATCCCGACACAGCAAAACCTTATGGAAATTTTAAGTCGGCGGCGTTCCTTATTCTTCCGTACGCCTTTTTGTTTGCCGCTGTTTTGCCCTACATGGCCATCAGGTTTTTAGCGTTCAAACCCGATGTTAAATTTCATACCGTTGCCATGTATGCGGCGCCTTTCGGGTGCATATTAAGTTTGATTCCGATTGTCGGCCTTTACGTCAGAATTTCAGCGCCTGCACTAGAAACGGCGGATAAGGCGATGCCCTATTACCTCAGCAATTTTTTACCGCCAGCCATTGCCGGTTTAATTACGCTGTGTATTCTTTTTGCAATGAAATCGACGGCCAATTCACTGTTACATACGGTTTCTTCAGCAGTGTCTTACGATTTGAGGAATGCTTTTTATCACGGTAAAAAGTTTTCACCCAAAAAAGCACTGGCAATTAACCGAATCGCGGTAGCGGTATTGGGACTTACAGGATTTATGATGATGATTTTTGCTCCACCTTTTTTCTTGTCTTGGTTGGGGATCTTAGGAACCGGAACTCTTTTGGCATCCATGATCGGGCCGGTTTTTATTTCAACGTTTTGGCAAGGAAACGGCTATGGCGCAATGGCGTCAATGTTGGGCGGATTTTTTGTCAGTGGCAGCATGCTCCTCTTCAGTGATGCAGGTTGGGTTGTCGGACCACTAACTGGATCTTTGGTAGGAGTCACTTTGTATTTCGTAGTCAGTTCCGTTACTTTCGGGATTCAACCTCGAACACAGTTGAAAACGGTTAAGGCAGTTAAGGCGGCCTAAAAAACCCCTACAACGACATATAGCAATATGTTATTCTGAGCATTGAATTGCGATACTCTGAGCAAGAACGAAGAATTTCCTTGATATCAATTAGATTCTTCGTCGTTTCGCTCTGTTAATGGCAAAGTTTTTTTACCCTATAATAATATCTTAAAAACTATGTCAATTTTAAAATTTCACCGGGCACCGGTGTAAAAACTCAGAATGACAAGCATAGTTGTAGACCTAAATGAATCGTAAAATTGATTCACTTGTTAAAATGTTAAGATATCGGATTAATTGATATCAATCAGAATTCGAAATCACTATTTGATTCCACTGATGCCTAGACACCTGAAATTGAATAGTGATTGCTGATTAAAACAAACTTTTTATACAAAACAGGTTCGTTTTTGAGAATATAAATAGAAGCCAGCCTGTTGATTAAGAACGACTTTCATATTTAAAGTCATGTTATCACTCACACTATTTGATTGCGAATCGTTGAGCAAGATTGAAAAATTATTACAAATGCAGCGATACTCAATGTTGCTGTCAATTTCAACAATCGCCAGGTTGTTTTTGGAACAACCCTGGTTGATAACAGTACATCCTTTCGTTATTCCTTCACGTCAATTGATCCCATGAGCGTCGCTTAGGAATTACATAACTATTTTTTTTAAAAAAACTGAAAGGTTTAATATGAAAAGGATATAAATGAAATAACATGAATTTTGACCTATCAAATAAAGTGGCAGTATTAACAGGTGCTGGTGGTGCAATTAGCGGAGAAATAGCTATTGCTATGGCTCAACAGGGAGCTGCTGTAGCCCTGTGGGATATTAATCTTGGAAGAGTGGAAACTAAAGCCAACAGTATCAGGGAAAATGGTGGTATTGCCCAGGCAATTTATTGCGATGTTACAAACAAGGATTCAGTAACAAAAGCTATTGAGGACACAATCAGGCATTTTCAGACGATTGATATCCTGCTAAATGGTGCTGGCGGTAGTTCACCTAAAACGACTACTTCTGATGAGCAATCCTTCTTCGATTTAGCTGTTGAAGATATGAACTTTGTGTCAAACTTAAATTACATGAGTAAAGTCATCATTTCCCAGGGAGTTGGAAAGATTTTTGCTAAAAAAGGTACTGGTAATATTATAAATATTACGTCTATCGCTGGTATCTCCCCTTTAACCAGAGCATTGACATATAGTGATAGCAAAGCCGCTGCTAATAGTTTTACAAAATGGTTGGCAGTGCATATGGCTCAGAATTATTCTAATAAAATTAGAGTCAATGCTATTGCCCCTGGATTTATCCTGACGGACCAAAATCGATTTTTATTAACGGATGAGAAGACAGGTGAAATGACTAACAGAGGAAAAAAAATTATTGATAGTGTTCCCATGGCGAGATACGGAGAAGCTTCGGAAATTTGTGGTGTAGCTTTGTGGCTGGCCTCAGACCAATCCAGCTTTGTAACTGGTGCCATCGTTCCTGTTGACGGTGGATTGACAGCTTATGTAGGTGTTTAATTTAATAAGGGAAAATTGAAGAAAATTTTTAAATTACTAAAAAATTTACCAGCTACGCCTTGACTTTTTCCTGGATGGCATTTTAGTCAGGATAAGATTAATGCAAGGTTATTATTGAACGAAATAAAAAGGCTCAATTATGTTTACCCAAATGGATCATGTCGGGATGAGTGTCAAAAATATGGAAAAAGCCATCACCTTTTATCAGGATATCATTGGTATGGAGAAATCACTGGATGTGGAATTTGATTCCCCCTTGGCTAACATTATTGGCTCCCCGGGAGCCAGGGCTCGTATTGTTCATATGCGATTAGGTGATTCGGTGGTGGAATTGTTTGATTACGGACAACCCAAGGGGAGAGAACCCCGACTCGATGCCAATCAAAGTGATTACGGCTTAACCCACATCGGCTTTTTTGTGAAAGACTTTCAAAAAACCTATGATCACCTGAAACAAAAAGGAGTTCAGTTTTTGGGTCAACCGGTAGAAATAAGGCCAGGTGTCCATGTGGCCTATTTTAAGGGAGTGGAACATGAAGTGTGTGAAATGCGGGAGATCACTTGAAAAAAGAATACGAAACACGTTCATATCCCCTCGTTACATTTGAATCGAAGAGGATTAATTTTCTGTTTTTAAAAGTGAATCAAAACCAATAATTTTTGCGAAAAAACCTGCCGTTGTAATCGTTTCCTCAAGTTGCCCCGAGTATATCAACAACGAACGAACTGATAGATTGGAAGGATATTTAAGTCGATCAATTTTATTCACTACTTCATCAATAATTGATTTTTCAATAGACTTGTGAAATTTTATTTCACGAACATATAATATATACCTTGATTTTATCAATAAATCGATCTGGCAACCCTTTTTTTGTTTTGTTGCGGCCCTGCATTAATTATTGTTTCAGGATGTATTTCAGCGGCATAACAGACTTCTATTCCAAATCAGGTGGTTTAATTTATTTGAATTAATCGGTGAGCTGTCACCCGATTACGAGATACTATTGTTAAAAAAGTAATGAAAAAATTTCAACAATGTCTTTCGATATTGTTGAAATTTGACTGCTAATTGTGCTTTCAACTTTCACTACATTAGTGTAGTGAAAGTTGAAAAAGCCAATTTTCAAGTGCTGACAAACGATGGAAGAAACATTGATTCAACATATCTGATTGAGGAATTAATAATATTCTAAGTAAAACCTAAGAATAGAAAGTTATATAAATGAATAAAAAACGAAAAGACGAAGTCATTTTATCGATCAGGGATTTAGTAGTCATTTTTAAAGGGAATAAGATCCTGGATAAATTTGATCTGGATGTTAATAAAGGCGAGGTTCATGCGTTATTTGGTGAAAAAGGATCTGGAAAGACCACATTAGCAAAAACGATATCTGGCATTATTAAAAAAACTTCAGGCGATATCACTGTTGAAGGGGCTAAAAAAGATATCCGGAACACCCGAGATGCATTCAGAACAAAACTTTCCTTTGTCCACCAGAAATTGGCAATTTATCCAAATTTATCTGTTAGGGACAACTTGTTTATCACTCAGGATCTATTTTTTAACTTTGGAATCATTAATAATCGTAAAGTGATCCGAAAATTGGAATCGACCCCAAATGTTCTGGAATTAGACCTTGATCTCGAAACTCCCGTTGGAAAGCTTTCTTATATCCAGAAATGGAAGATGGTCATTAATAGAGCCTTATTGAGAAATTCAAAAATAATCATAATGGATGATGTTGCTTCCGGTCTTGGATTGGAAGAAACAAATGAACTTTTTAGTTGTTTCGCTCAATTAAAAAACATCGGAATGACAATTCTTTATTTAACCAGTCGGATGCAGGAAGTATTAGAAGTTGCGGACCGTGTGACGATTATGAAATCCGGAAAAAAAATCGGTACTACGGTCGTCAAAGAAAAGGATTCCTGGAATGTTTTCAAAATGATGGTGGGTAACAAAGTGAATATTAAACCGCCCACTCAGAATACCGAAAATAAAAAAAATAATCAAAAAAATCAATTAGATCATGATAACTTTCACGAAGAATATTACCAAACATTAAGTGATGAACAGCTGCAAAACATACAATTTGAAAGAATTATTGGAGAAAGCAAAGCAATCAAAAGAGTGTTAGCTCAGGTGATTCAGATTGCAAAATCAGGCGCAAATGTTCTAATTCTTGGAGAAACCGGAGTTGGAAAAGAGTTAATAGCAGAAGCAATTCACTACAATAGTCTCAGGATTGAAAATCCATTTATACCCGTTCATTGTAGCACTTTTCCGGAATCACTTTTACCGAGTGAACTATTTGGCCATGAAAAAGGGGCTTTTACGGGTGCGAATGAGCGAAGGATTGGAAGATTTGAATTGGCGAATAAAGGATCACTTTTCCTGGATGAGATTGGAGAATTAAATCTTGATATTCAGGTTAGACTATTGAGGGTATTGCAAACCAAAGAGTTCGAGCGGGTAGGTGGCATTGAAACAGTAAAATCAGATTTCCGTCTAATTACAGCTACCAATCGAAATCTGGAAAAAGAAGTTGAAGAAAAAAGATTTCGGCAGGATCTCTTTTTCCGATTAAATGTTATTCCAATATATGTACCAGCATTGAAAGACAGAAAGGAAGATATCCCATTACTAGTGAGCCATTTTTTAAATATCTACTCAAAATTATTGGGAAAAGTGATTAAAGGTTTCAGCAAAGTGGATATGGAACGGCTTATATCTCATGATTGGCCGGGTAATGTCCGGGAACTTCAAAATGTTATAGAAAGAGCTGTTACGATGAGTCAGGGAGAGATTGTGAAACTCTATTTCTCCAAAAGCGCACTGACAAAGCCAAGTAAACCGGAACCTTCATTTGTCCCCCAATCCATGAAAGAAATGGAAAAAAAGCACATTGTGTCAACTTTAGAGCAAACTAAATGGAAGATCAGTGGTCCCGGCGGTGCTTCCGAATTGTTGGAGATGCATGAAGCAACGTTGAGATCCAGAATGAAAAAATACAGCATTCAAAAACCAAAATAATCATTACTGATCCAGTTTTGATTTCGTTAAATAGCACGATATTTCCACTTAATTCCAAAAAATCAGCTTTCAAAAACACTCATTTTCAATTAAAACCCCCTATTTTAATCCAATTTTTGAGTTTTTTGCATAAAACGCCCACTTAGGATTTCTTTCAGGTAATCAATGGCATAGATACTAAAATATAGAACTGTTGCGCATTGTTTTTGTGTCAGTGTCTTTGAAAGTAGTGATGCCATTTCGTGTTTTTTCACGAAATGGCATCGTCAAATATCACGAACAAGAAATTTGCTAGCATCCAGGAAATAAAATAAAGTCAATTAAGTCATTGTTATTAATAAGCAAGTAAATATTACTCTTTAATTGGTCTGTCCGTTGCAACGTATTCAACAACGGTTAATTAAAATTGATTCTTTTAATTTAGAAATTTCGAATAATATATCTGTTTTTGAAGGGACCTTTCTGAAAAAAAGGAATGGTTGACAATCATTTTACGAAAATGAATTAAGAAAAAAAGCATTATTGAAATTCCGCCTTAAATTTAATGGCTAACATTCATTAAAATTTTTCTTTAATGAACAATATAAAAATCCCTATTAAAACAATCGAAAGAGGAGACCAATGAAGCTAAACAATAAAGTGGCAATTGTAACAGGTTCAAGTAAGGGGATCGGGGAAGGAATCGCCAAGGTTTTTTGTCGTGAAGGATCCAAAGTGGTAGTTGTATGTCGGTCACAAGCTGCTGGAGAAAAAATGGTTGAGGAACTGAAGTCTCAAGGAGGTGAGGCTATTTTTGTTCCCACAGATCTTACTGACAGCGCAGCAATTCAACACTTGATTGATAAAACGGTTGAGACTTATGGACAAATTGATATTCTGGTGAACAACGCGGGATATCATATTTCTAAAAATGTTGAAGACGTAACAGAAGAAGAATGGACTTTTTTGAATGATACAAATTTACGAAGTACTTTTCTCTGCTCAAAGTATGCTATTCCCCATCTTCGAAAGACCAAAGGAAACATTATTAATATAAGTAGTATGGTTGGATTAGTAGGACAGGCAAATTCAGGTGCCTACTCAGCAACCAAAGGCGGACAAATCGCAATGAGCAAAGGTATGGCAATTGATTTTGCCAAAGACGGGATTCGAGTAAATGTAATTTGTCCTGGATGGATTCAAACACCTCTGGTCGATGATTGGTTTAGTCAACAAGAGGATCCGGAAGCTGCCCAAAAATATATATTTGGTATGCATCCCATCGGACGGATTGGTACTATTGAAGAATGCGGAAAGGCTGCGCTTTTTCTTGGTTGCAATGATGATTCTGCTTTTATTACCGGGATTACTTTGAATATCGATGGAGGCGTGACCCTTGGATATTAATGTCCTTCTTCTAGTGTGTATTTAAAAAATAGTAATTCTATATAAAAATGGAGGTTATGTGAATTTTATTCAAAGCAGACTAAAGAAGCTTAGTTTTAGCCAATTGATGATCAAGGGAAGTTTTGGAGTCTTTATGGCCACTTTTCTTTTTGCGGCCTTCCTGGCTTTATACTCAGAAAGCTTTTTAACGGGAAGAAATTTTTATTCCACATCAAGAACTTTTTCCTTGTGGATTATTGTTGGTTTTGCCCAGATGCTGGCACTAACCATCGGGCATATGAATCTTTCAGTGGGCGCTATTGGTGGACTATCTGCCGTTACTGTCGGTTATTTGTTTCAAAACACAGGAGCCCCCATTTGGGTTGTTGTCATAGCAGGGTTAGCCATCGGACTTGCGTGCGGTGGTTTTAACGGATTGTTTATCAATTTTACCGGCATCAACTCTTTTATTGTCACTTTAGGGACAACAAGCGTGTTTCTAGGAATTAACTATGGTTTAACAAAAGCTCAACCCTTTTCAAATGTACCTAACGTTTTTAATTTGATCGGGAGAGGAAAAGTTTTTGAATTTATTCCATATCTGCTATTTATAATGCTTTTTGTATCATTTCTTTTACACTTTATGTTTAAGTACACCGTTTTTGGTCGACAGGTTCTGGCAACCGGTGGAAACCCGGAAGCCGCAGTACTGTCAGGAATTAATACCAAAAAAGTCATTCTTCTGGTTCATGCCTTATCCGGCTTAATTGCGGGATTAGCCGGCCTATTATTTGTTGGTCGTTTGGGTGCTGCACATCCGACGATTGGGCAAAACTGGCTACTGATGTCCTTTGCTGTCCCTGTAATTGGTGGAACAGCTCTTCAAGGAGGCTTTACCAGTATTATCGGAATTATTTTAGGGGGAATATTGATGACACTGCTTTCAAATGGATTAGTAGTCCTTGAAGTCAATATTTTTCTTGAACAG
>Ga0257125_1002526_pt1 | contig 14701 bp, 15 predicted proteins | sample SI106_200metaG_FD_190183 | JGI IMG/M metagenome (GOLD analysis project Ga0257125, IMG submission 190183) | Marine microbial communities from Saanich Inlet, British Columbia, Canada - SI106_200 | ecosystem: Environmental > Aquatic > Marine > Inlet | place: Canada: British Columbia | collected...
TATGGTTTTGGATATTGGGCCTCAGACCATCAAGGATTTTTCAAATATTATCAAAAATGCCAAATTGATAATTTGGAATGGTCCATTGGGTTATATAGAAAATGATTTATTTGATGATGGTTCCAAAAAAATATTGCAAGCTATGATCAAAAGTCCAGCCAAAATTATCATTGGTGGAGGAGAGACAGTTGAGCTAGTGCAAAGATTAGATATGCAAGATGATATAGATTTTATGTCTACCGGTGGAGGAGCTATGTTGACTTATTTGCAGGGAGACAGATTGTTAGCTCTAGAAAAATTAAAAGTAGAATAATATGCCACATAAAATAAAAAAAATTAAAGCCTTGGAAATATTAGATTCACGTGGTGAACCAACTGTCCAAGTAGCAATAGAGCTAGCCAATGGAGTCAGAGCACAAGCTTCTGTACCATCAGGTGCTTCGACTGGCAAATTTGAAGCTTTTGAGTTGAGAGACAAAGATCCATTACGATACAACGGCAGAGGTGTGCTCAAGGCAGTCAAGAATGTAAATGATATTTTGGATAAAGAACTCAATGGTTTAGCTGTTCATGAACAACAGAAAATAGACGAACTAATGATAAAACTAGATGGCACCAAAAATAAAAGTCGTCTAGGAGCCAATGCTATTTTGGGAGTGTCACTAGCATTAGCTAGTGTGGCTGCCAAAGCAGATAATCTGCAATTATACGAATATTTGAGAGGTCTATACAAACCCAAATCAAAAAAATTCAAATTACCTACTCCAGTAGTCAATGTTATCAACGGTGGTAAACACGGTGGGACTAATATAAATATTCAAGAATTTTGGATAGTACCACACAAAGCCAAGAAATTTGAAGATAAAATTAGGCAAGCTAGTGAAATTTTTCACAAGCTGGGTGATTTGTTGCAAGCCACTGGCTTAGATACTGATCTAGGAAATGAAGGAGGATATTCACCTTATGTAAAATCTCACAAACAGGTTTTTGATTTGATTAGTCATGCTATTGAACAATCTGGATATAAATCTGATATATCTTTTGGTATAGACGCTGGTGCTTCAGTTTTTTATGATGAATACGAACAAAAATATAATTTAGAATTAGAAGCACAAAAATTTACAGCTGAAGAACTTATAGATTATTATCTAGATTTGATGTCTATGTATCCATTACGTTTGGTAGAAGATCCTTTTGCTGAAAATGACTGGACCGCTTGGCAACAATTTAGTGACGAGCATTTTGTAAAACAAAATAATATAAAAGTAGTTGGTGATGATTTGTTTGTGACCAATGTCTTACGTCTCAAAAAAGGCATTGAAAAACATGTGGCCAATACTATTTTGATAAAACCAAATCAGATTGGGACATTGACCGAAACCTTGGCAACTGTCAGGTTGGCTCAGGATAATGACTATCAAGTGATAGTCTCACATCGTTCTGGTGAAACAACAGACACTACCATTGCTGATTTAGCTGTAGCGGTTGATGCTGATTTTATAAAAACTGGTTCTGTAGCTCGTGGTGAACGTACCGCCAAATACAATCGTTTGTTAAACATTGCTAATAAAATAGAAAAATAAAATATATGGCAGAAAAAAGAATGCCCCTTGTATGTATTATCTTGGATGGTTGGGGGATCTGGGAAGAAAAAAAAGGTAATGCCATTGCTTTGGCAAAAACTCCTAATATAGATCATATTTCAAAAAAATATCCAATGACCTTACTCAATGCTTCGGGTAAATATGTCGGTGTGCCTACTGGTCAGCCTGGAAACTCTGAGGCTGGTCATATGAATATCGGAGCCGGTCGAATAGTAGAACAGGATAACGTAGTGGTTTCCAAAAGTATCAACACAGGTACATTTTTTAGGAATCCAGCTTTTTTGCAAGCATCCAATCATGTCAACAAACATGGTTCCAATATTCATCTAATGGGTCTTTTGTCTGATGGTGCTAGTCCTCACTCTGATGATGATCACTTATTGTCTTTGATTAGTCTTTATATCAGTAAGACTAAAAGTAATATTTATTTGCATTTATTTACTGATGGTCGTGATAGTCCGCCATATTCAGCATTAAAAAACCTTGGTAATTACAAAAATGTTTTTGATAGTCAACAGGTCAAAATATCGACTATTATGGGGCGTTTTTATGCTATGGATCGTAAAAAAGCTTGGGACCGTACAAAATTAGCTTATGAGACCATGGTCAATGGTAAAGCTGAATTTGAAGCTGAAGATGCATTGTCAGCTGTTAGCTCGGCTTACAATAGAGGAGAAAGTGACGAATATATCAAACCAACTGTTATCAAAAAAGACGGTAAAGCAATTGGCCCTATCAAAGAAAATGATGCACTTGTATTTTTTAATTTGCGATCTGATAGAGCCCGTCAATTGACAAAAGTTTTTGGTCAAGAAGATTTTGAAGAAAAAAATCCTGATGCTTTCAAAAGAGAAAATTTTCCTAACGATCTTGTCTTTGTAGCTCTGACTGACTTTGGTCCTGATTTGGAAAATATATTTACTGCTTATCCAGGTATTGATGTAGCTGAAAGCCTACCTTATGCACTCAAGGGTTATCGCCAGCTTTATGTAGCAGAGACTGAGAAATATGCTCATATTACTTATTTTTTTAATGGTGGCTATGATCATCCTATTTCTGGTGAAGTAAGGATCAATGTGCCTTCCAAAGACGTTATCTCTTATGCTCAAGCACCAGAGATGAGTACATTGGAGTCTGCTGATCGAGTTATTCAGGCAGTCAAAAAACAAGAATTTGATTTTATTCTTATAAATTTTGCTTCACCTGATATGGTTGGTCATACTGGTGATCTTAAAGCAGCTATTCAAGCTATTGAATATGTAGATGATTCGGTTGGTAATATTTTGGAAGCTACCAAAGCTAGAGAAGGTGTGGTGGTCGTAACAGCTGATCATGGTAATGTCGAAGAAATGATCAATCTCAAGACTGGTGAAGTTGACACTCAACACTCTATCAATTTGGTGCCTTTTATTATTGTCGATGACCAGCAGAAATACAAATTACAAAAAACTGGTAGCCTAAGCAACGTGGCTCCGACCCTACTTGATATTTTGGGTGTAGAAAAACCTCAATTAATGGTAGCTGAATCTTTAATAAAAAAATAAATGAATAGACCTCGTCCAGTTGTATTAATGGTTTTGGATGGTTTTGGTATTTCTCCGCCCTCACGAGCCAATGCCATATCACTTGCCAAAACTCCAAATCTAGATAAATATGCCAACAATTATCCTATCATGCCTTTGGCAGCTTCAGGTGAAGCAGTTGGCTTGTCTTGGGGTGAAATGGGGAACTCACAAGTTGGTCATTTGTCTTTGGGAGCAGGTTTGATACCGTATCAATACTTGCCTCGTATTACCAAATCTATTACTGATGGAGATTTTTTTGACAATGAAGCTTTTTTGAAAGCTATAAAACATGCTAAAAAACAAAAATGTGCTTTGCACTTGCTTGGTTTGATTAGTACTGGGGGAGTCCATAGTTACAACGAACATCTTTATGCTTTACTTGATCTGGCCAAAAAAGAAGGTTTGGAAAAAGTTTATATACATGCTTTTTTGGATGGTCGTGATGCATTGTACAATAGTGGATTGAATTTTATTACCAAATTACAAAACAAAATAGATGAAGTTGGTGTTGGTGAAATAGTTACCCTGTCTGGTCGTTTTTATGCTATGGACCGTGACAATCGTTGGGACAGGATAGAGCTAGCTTGGCATGCAATAGTAGATGGTCAATCTGAAGAAAAATTTCCTGATCCTTTACAAGCTATTCAGGCATCTTATGACAAAAAAGTTTATGATGAAGAATTTAAGCCTACGGTAATTGTTGATAAAGCTGGTCAACCATTGGCTACTATCAAAGATAATGATGCTGTTATTTTTTTCAATTTTCGTTCAGATAGAGCTCGTCAATTGACAGAGGCTTTGGTTGTGCCTGGCTTTATAAAATTTAAGCGTGAATATTTTAGGAATTTGCTAATGGTCACTATGACTCAATATGAAAAAGATTTGCCAGTCAGTGTAGCTTATCCGCCACTAGTCATAGACGAACCAATGTCCAAGATTATTTCTGAAGCAGGTCTCAAACAACTTCATATTGCTGAAACTGAAAAATATGCTCATGTGACTTATTTTTTCAATGGTGGTAAAGAAACTGTCTATGAAGGGGAGGATCGTATGTTGGTACCATCACCGCAAGTCAATTCTTATGATAAAAAACCAGCTATGTCATCTAGGGAGATTAGTGCCAAAATTATTCAATCTGTCAAAGAAGGTTTGTATGATTTTATTGTGGTCAATTATGCCAATCCAGATATGGTTGGGCATACTGGCAACATGGAAGCAACAGTAGAAGCTATTGAGATTTTGGATCAACTGATTGGCGAAGTAGTAGACACTGTTTTATCTTATGATGGAGTGGTATTGATCACCGCTGATCATGGTAATGCCGAACATATGTATGATTTGCAAACCGGTGAAATAGAAAAAGAACATACCAACAGCTCAGTGCCTTTGTTTATTATTGGTCAAGCTTATGTTGGCAAGAGTGCTTTGACTGGTGTAGTAGGTAGTGACCTTAGTCATGTTACGCCAGTAGGAGTATTATCTGATGTAGCCCCGACTATTTTGAAAATAATGGGATTAAAAAAACCACCGGTCATGACCGGCAGTTCTTTAATTTGATTTACCAAAACCAGATTAGTATACTGGTAAATATTAGACTTGAGATAATACCAACAGTTACTTCTAGATGGCTATGTCCAAATATTTCTTTCATAACCGGGTATTTGTATTCTTTTTCATCAGGTAGTTCTTTGATTAGTTGATTGATAGCTTGACCATGTCTACCTAGCTGAAGTCTGATGCCAGAGGCATCACGGATGACAATCAATGATAATATCAAGGCTACAGCAAAAGCAGGTCTAGTTATTCCGTCATAAAATCCGATTACATAAGACAAAGAAGTGACTACTGCTGAATGAGTAGAAGGCATACCACCATAGCTAAAAATTGTAGTCCATTTGACTCCACCTTTTTTAGCTGAAATAATAGCTTTGATTATCTGATTGACTATCAGGATGATAATAGGTATGACAAAAAGTCTATATTCCATAAAAATACTATTTTAATAATTACCTAGGTATTATAAACAAAAATTAAATAAAAAACAATGAATATACTTATTATCATATTTTTGAGTATTGTCCAAGGCATTACAGAATGGTTGCCTGTCTCTAGTTCTGGACATTTAGTTTTGTTTGAAAACTTACTCAAATTTTCTGAAAGCTCACTGTCTTTTGATGTTTTTTTACACTTGGCTAGTCTGGTAGTGATTGTTTTGTTTTTCAAAGCAGAAATTAAAGAGATATTTACTCTTGGTTTTAAGAAGAAAAGTCGAGATCCTCGCCATGATTGGTTTTGGTTAATGGTTTTGAGTTCTATAGTGACTGCTGTTTTTGGTCTTATCTTTTATCAAAACATGGAGTTTTTTAGGACTACAGAATCAGTAGCTGGCTGGTTATTGGTTACTTCTATTTTGCTCTTAGCCACCAAATTTACCAAAGGCAACAAATCTATCAAATGGCCACACGCTATAGCTCTTGGTATGGCTCAGGGTTTTGCAGTCCTGCCTGGTCTATCACGTTCTGGAGCTGTGATTGCTATTGCTTTGGCTATGAAGATAAATAAAAAAGATGCTTTTGATTATGCTTTTATTTTGGCGATTCCAGCTATTTTGGCTTCTTTTATTTTGACATTCAAAGATTTTGCATTTGATTGGTGGTATTTACTCGGTTTTGTTGTTACTGTAGTAGTTGGGTATTATTCATTAGTTTTATTAAAATTAATTATAAACAAAAGTTATTTTTATTTATTTTTTATTTATACTCTAGTTCTGAGTCTTATTATTAAATTAATATTATAATGTTATATCCTGTAATTTTGGCAGGAGGGACTGGTACACGTTTGTGGCCAGTATCTACAAAACACAACCCCAAACAAACCAGGTCTTTGATTGGAGATCAGACTTTGTTACAAACCACTTATCAACGTTTGTTGACTGGTTTTGACAAAGAAAATATCTGGGTAGTCACCTCCAAAGATTTAATGCCAGTTATAAAGCAGCAAGTTAAAATTTCCAAAAATAATTTTTTAATAGAGCCAAATGCTCAAGGCACAGCTGTAGCCCTGGGTTTGGCTGCCGCCAAATTATATTCTCAAGATCCAGAAGCAGTCATAGTCAATATAAATAGTGATGCTTATGTCAAAGAGGTAGAGGATTATATAGCTACTATAAAAAAGGCTAGTCAGATTGCTAGCAAACAAAATAAAATGGTACTAATAGGCATTAAGCCACGTTACCCGGAAACTGGTTATGGTTATATGGAGTTAGGTAATAAATACGAAGATAATTTGTATAAAATAAAATCTTTTAAAGAAAAACCAGCACTAGAAATAGCCAAACAATTTGTAGAGTCAAAGATTTATTTATGGAATCCAACTTTGCTTGTTTTTTCTGCCAAACAGCTATTAGAATGGTACAAAGAATTTCTGCCAGATATTTATCAGGCGTTACAAAATATTCAGGGATCTAATTTTGATAATAAAATAATAGCTGAAGAATATCCTAAAATACAAAATGTTTGTATAAACATTGGCTTGTTAGAAAAATTATCAGATATGTTAGCATTGCAGGCTGATTTTACTTGGGCAGACATTGGACACTGGCGTAGTTTGCGAGATGTATTAATGCTTGATCAGGGAGCAGATAATGTCACTAATACAAAAATAGCCACTCTTGATAGCCACAAAAATTTGTTGTATAGTTTTAGCAACAAGCCAATTGCTACTATCGGGATAGAAGATATGATTTTGGTAGAAACTGAAGAAGTAATATTTTTGTGTCCAGCTGATAGAGCTCAAGATATAAAGAATCTACTGGTAGATTTTAAGGACAAAGACTTAGAAAAATATTTATGATAAAAAAAATAATTACATTTTTGATACTTATAGCTATTATTTTATTGATTTGGTTTTGGCAGGTTTTGTATACTGGTAATAGTGTTGACGGTGGTCGTCAGTTTACTATTGAGGCTGGTCAAGGAGTAAATGAAATCAGTCAAAATCTTTATGAGCAGGATTTGATCAAAAATAAATTTATCTTTGAAACTTGGATTTGGGTCAAAAAAGCCCAGAGTAATGTCTTGGCTGGTGACTATGTTTTTCCTGGTGATATTTCTATTAGTCGTTTGATCACAACCATTCTCAACGGACCAGATATCAATGACGGTTCTGTTACTTTGGTAGAAGGTTGGGATCGTAATATGATGGCTAAATATTTGGAAAAACAAAATATAGATTCTGAAGAATTTTTGCGTATTAGCTCTGATGCTAGTATTTGGGCTTCTATTTATGATTTTTTGGAAGAAGCACCAAGCGAAAGTACTTTGGAAGGATTTATATTTCCTGATACTTATTTTATAAACAGTGATACTTCAGCAGAGGATTTAGTAATCAAGACTTTGAATAATTTTAATCAAAAAATATTTAGGTTTAGAGAAGAAGTAATAAAACAAGACACAAACTTTTTTGAAGTAGTGACATTGGCTTCTATTATAGAAAGAGAAGTGCCAAATTCAGAAGACAAAAAAATGATTGCTGATATTTTCTTAAAAAGACTAGAAATCGGCATGGCTCTTCAATCTGACGCTACGATAAATTTTGTGACAGGCAAAGGCATGACTCAGCCTACTTATGCTGATCTTGAGATTGATTCGCCTTATAATACTTATAAACATGCTGGATTGCCACCAGGGCCTATTTCTAGTCCAGGAGAGGATAGTATAGAGGCTGTTCTGTATCCAACTTCCAATCCTTATTATTTTTTCTTGACTAGCCATGAAGGTGAGGTTATCTATAGCAAGACCTATGAAGAACATTTAGATAACAAAGCTATTTACTTGCCTTAGTTGACATTTTAAGTATTTTCGTATATACTATTTTAGTAATCAAATAAATTTATCCGTAGACAGTAGGTTTTTGGCTAATATTAGCTAAAGATAAATCCTACCGAGGTGCTAATATTAAAGCATTTTTGTATGTCTGCGGAATTTCGCAGATTTTTTAATATAAAATTATGCCTAAAACTAAAGAACAAAAGCAAGTAATTTTGAAACAATTGCAAGACAAGATCAAAGACTCTAAGTCAGTTGTTTTTTCTACTGACCAAGGTCTGGATGTCAAAACTGTCGAAGCTTTGCGTAAAGAACTCAAAGTCAATAAGGCAGAGTACATGATTGCCAAAAAGACTTTGATTAAAAAAGCTACCAAAGATATTGGCGATGATAATGGCTTGGAAGACTTGGCTGGTACTGTAGGTGTTACTTTTTCTTATGAAGATGAAGTATCTGGTGCCAAGATTGTCAACAAATTTGTCAAAGACAATGAAACGTTGAATTTTGGTAGTGGTATCTTAGAAGGTAAATTTATTTTACCAGATATGGTCAAGCAACTAGCTAGTATCCCTAGTCGTGAACAATTATTGGCTAAATTAGTCGGTAGTTTGAATTCACCTATTAGTGGTATGGTTGGTGTCTTGAGTGGAAACTTGCGTAATCTAGTTGGCGCACTTAATGCTATTAAAGAAAAAAAAGCTTAATTTAAATATATAATTAATTATAACTAAAAATAATATGTCAGAAGAAAAAAAAGAAGTAAAAGTACCGGCAAAATTCAAAAGTATTGTTGAAGAAATTGAAAAAATGTCAGTACTTGATTTGTCTGAACTAGTAGGTATTCTAGAAGACAAATTTGGTGTTACAGCTGCTGCTCCTATGGCTGCTGCTGCTCCAGCTGCTGGTGAAGCTGCCGCTGCTGAAGAAAAAACATCTTTCAATGTTGAATTGACTGCTGCTGGTGACAACAAAATTGGCGTCATCAAAGCTGTTCGTGAAATTACTCAACTTGGCCTTAAAGAAGCCAAAGACATGGTCGATGGTGCTCCAACCATGATCAAAGAAGGTGTCAATAAAGAAGAAGCAGAAGACATGAAGAAAAAAATAACTGAAGCCGGTGGCTCAGTTGAACTAAAATAAATTTATATTTTAAAACCGCCCATTCGACTATGCTCAGGGCGGTTTTTTTATTCGTTAATTGCTAGGAGATAAAGATGGTTGCCGTTGAGGAGATAGATGGCTTTTTCATCAGGATCAACAGCTAGATCTATTAGATTATCAAATTTTTGAGAAGCATATTGATCTTTGATATTACCTTCTTTGTCAAAAATAATGACGCGGAAGTTGGTTGGATCAATAATATATAGATAATCAGAATCAGCAAAAGTTTTGATTACAGCATCTGAACCAATTACTGGATGTGGTTGGTGATAACCAAAAGTATCTTGTTCACCCCGTGAGAATTTGTGTATCTGACCTTGGTCAGTAATAATATAAACTTCACCATCAATGGTAAAATTAGTCATTCCAGTGATTTGGACGTCTTCAGTAATCCATATTCTACCATTACTAAAAGAACTGCCTGATTCTGGATATTTGAATATTTGATTACTATCACCGTCTAATATATAAAGATTATTGCTATAAATAGCCAAATCTTTGACTGATGTATTGGCAGCAGTTTGTTCTAGAGTGCCAGTAATTTGCTTTTGAGTTATATCAAAAATATTATAACTAGTTTCGTTATTAGCATTAGTAATAGTTAAAACAACTTTGTTCTCATCTGGCCAATTAGTCATAGTGTGTGCTACTTGTCCACCAGCAAAATTAAAAATTGATGTTAGATTATTTTCTTCAAGTAGCCATAATTGATTGTCGCCTAGGATATAAAATTTACCATCTTTTTGTACAATTTGATTAACATTATGAATAGAGCTAGACAAATCAGCTATCTCTAGAGGATTGGGCACGACATGAATATGTCGAACTTTGTTTAGATCATAAAAGACTTGGTTTTTGAGTTGATTGATATCTTCTACTTGTTCTGGAGAATTAGCTTTTAGATTTATTAATAGCTGAGTGATTTCCAATAATATTTTTTCTGAACCTTGTTCGTCATTGTATATCAAACTAGCATCAGCTTCATTAAATTTGTTATTAATAAGTTGTATAGTTTCTGAATAAGTATCATTTTTATCTTTGTCAGCTTTATCTTGAGTCATAAAGACCAAACTTTGTACAAAAACCAGAATAATAATAAAGAAAGCCACAAGCATAATTTTTTGAGAGGTCTTTAGTCGTTGCCACCATGAATATTTTTCGTCAACATTACTTTTTAGTTTATCTAGGGTATCAGTCTCTCTAGTATCACGATATTGTTTGGAAGTAGAAAACAAAAAGGCATTCTTTATTTTGTTGAAAATATATTTGAAAAAATCGCCAATTAATTTGAAAAACAAAGTAATTAAGCCTAAAATATATAAAACTTTTTTAATAAGGCTTAATTTTTTGACTACAGTCATATCTACTTGGTACTTTGTCCGAGGAGTGGATTTGCTTTTTTTGGATTTGGCTGGTGGTCGTCTATCTTCGACAATTACTTCTCCATCAAGATTTTGATCATCTACGTCCAATTGTTGTTGTTCGTGGACTTCTTGGGGAGTGATTTCTACATCATGAGCAGTTACTTTTTTGATAAACAAAGAATTAAAAGAAACAAAATCAGGCACACTTTCTAATAATTCCTGGATTTTTATGACAGCACCAGAGGGAGTAAAATGTGTAACTAGCTGTTTTATTTTTTCTTCGGATATATAATCAAATAAAGAATTGGTAGAAAGTGCCAAAACATCACCAGCATCTAACTTACCACTGATAATGTTGGAAAAGGCTTTAGCTGGATTGACGTTGGTATTTTTTTCTAAAATAGATGTACATTTGTTTCCATGGATCAAAATGGCATTCATATTACCCAAACCTGCTAGATATATGTTAGATTCATGAAAAATACCTACTGCCAGATCAAGATTGGCTATCCAATTGCGTATTTTGGATGTAGTGCTTAGTTCTGGTAATAATTTATTTAATTCTTGTAAAATATCCTCTAATAATATTTCAGGGTCTGTTTGGTTGCTAGTATCAAAAAAAGTCCCTATTTGATTGACAATTTCATCAATCAAGGGTTGTTGATCTATTTTGGTTTTTGGGAGTTCTACTAATAAAAATAGCCGACCATGATCTGGTGAATCACTAAGATATGTTTCAGATAATTCACGAGCATTTATGTGGTCATGAATGAATAATTTGTGATATTTTAGCTCAGCCATTTTACTTTTGCTTCAAATAATATTATACTATATTTAGACTCCAAAGTAAATGGATTTTTTTATGCTTGAACAAATATTTAGTTCAATAGCTCGTACAAAAATTTTGAAGTTTTTTTGTGTTCACCCACATGATAAATTTTTTATTCGTGAACTAGCCAGACGTTTGGGATTACAGCTCAATTCTATAAGGAGAGAGCTTGATAATCTTGAGAAGTTTGGTTTTTTGAATTCTGAAGAATATCAAAGCAAAAAGTATTATAGTGCTAATAGTGAGTTTGCTTTGATGTCAGAGATCAAAAATTTGGTTTTCAAAGCTTTGACTTTGGAAGAGATGGATATTGCCAATAAAATGTCTGGTATTGCTGGTTTGAAATTGTTGATTTTTACTGGTGTGATTACTGATTCTTCTGCTAAGACGGATGTTTTAATAGTCGGTAAAGTAAACAAAAAAGATTTTGAAAAACATCTCAAGAAAATTGCCGAAGGCTTACCGGATGATTTGCGCTACACATTTTTGCCTTCAAGTGATTATATGTATCGCCTAGAGATTACTGATAAGTTTATCTATGACATCTGGGCTCAAGAACATATTGTAGTTGTGGATAAAATTAGTGAAAAAATCAAAGAAAAAAAACAATTAGACCTCAATCTTAGGGGTTTTAGTAGATAATTAATAAAAAATTATATGAATCCAGAAAAAATGCCTACAGAAGTAGATAAAGACAGATTAGGCAAAGAACTGTCTGAAGAAGTAAAAGCAGCTCGAGCAGCTATTATTCATGATATGGAAAATCCTGATGCAGAGCCAGCACCTGTCCGATCTTCCAAAGAAGAGACTCAAAGGCCTAATATTGTCACAGAACCAAGTGCTGAAGTAGAAGAAGTAAGGAGAATGGTAGCTAAAGACATAGAAGCAGGTATAGCCGCCAAAGGTATAGAAGAAGAAAAATAATAAAAAACTCATTCAAAATGAATGAGTTTTGGTAATTTCTAGACAGGATAGCCTAAAGCAGCTGCGATGAGACAGAGAATGCCTGCTACTAGAAAATTGATCTGGGTAAATCTGATCCAGAATTTCATGACTTCTCCTTGGAAACAACAATGACTAGATTAATTTACTTTAATTATATTTTATTGTCAATATGACTCTAATTTTAAATATTTTAGATAAGCACAAAGCTTATTGGTTGTTGGCTGATGGTAGTGTTATAAAACACAATCATAACTTTGCCTTGCTCAGAGGTGAAGAAAAAATCTTGCAAGAGCTAGATAATTTTTTGAAGAAAAATAATTTTGAGTTAAAAAATATCAAAAATATTATTTTGTTAGCAGGGGATATTAGTATGACTCAAATAAAAGTAATTACCGCTATGGTCAATGCTTTGGGTTGGCAACTTGATATACCGGTTAGTGCCAATTTCAATTATCAAGGAGATTTTGAAACTGCTTGGCAGAAAAATAGCAAAATGCTAGAAAAAATAAAATGTTTTGTGCCTTTACAAGTAGAGTATAGACATGAGCCCAATATTACAGCTAGCAAAAAGCAATATGATTTTATAATCAGTAAATAAAAAATATGAATACTGGAAATGATATATTATTTTTCATGTTTATAATTATAGCTTTATTTTTTATTGGCACTATAGTTTATTTGAAAAGAAATATTACTAAACTGAAAAAGTACCTTCTTTTTTTGTCAGATAAAAATAAAGCTTTTTTGTTTGTGATTTTATTATTTAATGTCATTTGGATACCGGCTGTTTATGTAGCTCATAAGTATTTAGGAGCATTTGACACTTGGCAAAATAGTTTATTAATTATTATTGTTTTTATCTTTGTATTTATTTTATTTAATACAGGTATGATAATTTCTTTTTTTGAAGCTTGGTATCAAAATAATACCCAAATAAATAATATAGAAGTTAGAAAATACAAAAAAGGCAGTTTGTGGATTAGTATTATAGTATCAATTGTTTTTTTGTATCTAGTAATAGCAGGGCTATTTTATCCGGAATTAATACCAAAATGGCTGTATAATATTTTATTGTCATTTACTGATAACTATAATCAGTAAATAATTTACAATATTTTATATAAAACAGGCTATTTACAAAATAGTCTGTTTTTTGTTATAGCATGTGGATAAACAGGTGGGTAATTTTGTTGACATTATGCCTAACCATGGAGTATAATGTATGTAAGTGGAGAAAAGTGGGGAAATAATAAACTTATCTGTGGATAACTGTCCATGTTTATAGGAGAGTACAAATATAATCTTGATGAAAAGAATCGATTGGCGTTACCAAGTAAGTTTCGTAAGCTTTTTAGTAATGGTGCAGTTATTACAAAAGGCTTGGATAATTGTTTATTTGTCTATACCAAAAAAGAATGGGACAAGTTGGTAGAAAAATTGGTCAAATTACCGATTAGCCAAGCAAAATCTAGGGCTTTTTCAAGAATGATGTTGGCTGGAGCCATGGATGTCAATCTAGATCGTCAGGGTAGAGTAGTCTTACCTGATTATCTCAAAGGCTTTGCTAGTTTAGATAAAAAAGTTGTAATTGCTGGTTTGTACAACCGTTTGGAAGTTTGGGATGAAAAACTATGGACCAAGTACCAACGTGTTTCAGAAAAAGATAGTACAGAAATTTCAGAAGGTTTAGTTGATTTAGGAATTTAATTTTAATATGAAAAAATATCAGCATACTAGTGTTTTAGATTCTGAGCTGATCGAACACCTCAAGCCTCAAACAGGTCAACATTTTATTGACTGTACTTTGGGCGGTGGAGGACACACTGAAGCGATTTTAAAGAAAAATACTCCAGATGGCAAAGTCTTGGCTCTAGATTTGGATCAAGATGCTGTATCTGCTACTAGTGAACGTTTAAAAAAGTATAAAAACAGATTGATTGTGGTTCAGGCCAATTTTGCTGATTTGCAGACAATATATGAGAAGCACAAAGACAAATTACCAAATATTGCTGGCATTGTTGCTGACTTAGGTGTTTCTTCTTGGCATTTTGACCAAGCGAATCGGGGTTTTTCTTTTAAAGATCATGGGCCACTGGACATGAGATTTGACCCCGATACGCAGTCTTTGACTGCCTCTGAAATTATATTGACTTGGCCACAAGATAAATTAGAAAAAATATTCCGTGAGTATGGCGACATCAAACAGGCCAAAAAATTGGCCACAGGTTTAATCGCCTGGAGAAAAACACAGACAAAACAAAAACAAAAGCCCATAAAAACTTCCATGCTTGTCGACGTCATACTCCGGATATTTCATATATCAGAAGATAAATTAAAAAGATTCAAGATTCACCCCGCTACTAGAGTTTTTCAAGCTTTACGTATAGCTACCAATCAAGAAATAGAA
>Ga0257125_1002536_pt1 | contig 14679 bp, 19 predicted proteins | sample SI106_200metaG_FD_190183 | JGI IMG/M metagenome (GOLD analysis project Ga0257125, IMG submission 190183) | Marine microbial communities from Saanich Inlet, British Columbia, Canada - SI106_200 | ecosystem: Environmental > Aquatic > Marine > Inlet | place: Canada: British Columbia | collected...
TTTCATGGTTCCCTCTCTAAAAATAGCCCCTACACCAGGGGGTGGACACGCCCACCAACAATCCACCAGTAATAATCTTATTGTACCCACATCATTCCCCCTGGCAAGCGAGACCGATCAGCCGTCTTCCATGTATTTCTCGGGCACGTTCTTTGCTTCCGCTAATTGCTCGCGGGTAAACTCTGCCCTACTCAAGTCTGCCCCACTCAAGTCTGCCCCTCTCAGGTCTGCCCCACTCAAGTCTGCCCCACTCAAGTCTGCCCCGTACAGATGTGCCACGCTCAGATCTGCCCCGCTCAGATCTGCCCCGTACAGAAGTGCCCCGTACAGAAGTGCCCCGCTCAGGTCTGCCCCGCTCAGATCTGCCTGCCTCAGTTGTGCCCCTCTCAGGTCTGCCCCACTCAGGTCTGCCCCGCTCAGGTTTGCCCCACTCAGGGGTGCTCCTCTCAGGTCTGCCCCGCTCAGGTCTGCCCCGCTCAGGTTTGCACTGAGCAGGTGTGCCCCATACAGGTTTGCCTGCACCAGGTTTGCCCCGCTCAGATTTGCCTCGTACAGTTGTGCCCCGCTCAGGTTTGCCCTGAGCAGGTTTGCCCCACTAAGTGTGATTCCATTTATCCTCGATCCAGATAGGTCAATCCCCCTGAGGGGAGACTCTTTCAATATGAAACCTGCAAGACCAGCATCACGAAGAAAGTCAAAAACGGTATCCCTTTGCTCTCGGTCTAGGGAACGCAGCACAGAGACGGTCCTTGCTTGCGCAACCTTCAGCACTTCCTGGTCCTTTGATCTCCCCACCCTGTGTGAAGACTCTTTCAGTTCGTAACGCAACATCAGATCTGACATCTTATCAAGATAGGACTGGAGTGTAGCCCCCTGAACGCGGTCACGTGTCTCTGCCCGCTCTGACTCTCTCTCCTGTTTATTCAAATACCATGCTCCTATTGCTAGGGCAACAGGAATGATCATGATTTCGATTACACCCCAGAGAGTGATCCCGCGATGATAGGTGTTAGTGGGATCAGTAAAGCCACCAAAACCTGTCCAATCAGCCCAGGCGTAATCCTTCACAAGGTATAGATAGCCCATCCAGAAGACACCAAACGCCAGGGCTGCTGCGACGATAATTCTCCAAGCAGAGCGAATCCTCATCAACAACTCAATCGATCTTTTCACCAAAGGTAACATGGGCTAATTATAGCGATTTCGACAGTGAAAGGTGACCGTTTAATCGTATTTTCTGATCAAACAAAATTACTTATGAAAAGGGTGCTTTTCAAACCTTGCACCCTTGACCCCACCTGCTATAGACACATCGTTCCCCCTATAGACTCTATGAGAACACCCTGGGGGAACGGTACGCACTTCTATAACTAATCGGATAGTATTTTGCGCCTATTTTACTGACCAGTAAGCAGGTCACCGGCAGCCAGGATAGGTTATCAGAATAGTTATTCTGATAACCTATTATGGCTTGAAAATGGGCGGGCAGTTGTGGCCACCCGCCCGGATCTTGTTACGATTTATGAGAATTGGCTAGTTTAGCGTTTATAGCGTGGTTAGCTTTATCAGCTAGTCTAGCCCGGTAGGCTGCTTGTTTATGGGCATTGCTGCACCATCGGGCTTTGGGGCTGGCCATAAATTCACGCCCGCATAATTGGCATATTCGCTTTGTTGGTTTGCTCATCGGGTGATCACCTCTGCCATTAGCCCACCACGCCCACGCCCATTGTCTGGGCCTGCTGGTAAAGGGTCCCTGGCCACCTCTGCCCGCCGGCGTTCTTTCATCTTGCGGGTAGCCTGGCGCTCTGCTTTGCGCTCTGCCTTTTCAATGGTCAGATCCTGCAGCCTCTTTGCATGGCCAGCCCGTAAAGCCAGCACCAGCCCGGCGCAAACACTCAGGCTTGACAGCAGCCCTTTAGCCAGTTTGTGGATCGGCGGGCCAGGGTCTAGCAGGGCGTTTACTGTGATCACCGTCACCAAATAAAACGCGCCGGTCAGAACAGCCACCAGGACAGGCGCTCGCGGGTCACTCTTGCGGCGGCTGCCCTCATAAGTCCATAAACTGTAAGCGGTTTGAATTGACGATAGCCCCAGGGTTTCCACGGTTGCGGCTGCTGCCCAGGCTGCCCACACTGGAAAGCCCAGGGTGTTTGTCATGCTCTGCCAGGTCAATAATGCCGGCGTCAATGGGGCCAGCCAGGGGCTTACTGCAGCCACAAGATCAACTAACAGCGCCTCGGTTGCCTGCACCATTGCCAGCAGGCCGCGCAGGGTGTTTACTACTCTATCAGTCATAACGCCTCAGTTCTTAGCACCGATAGACAGGCCCAGCAGCTGGCGGCCCTTATCGGTCAGAATAAAGCCCGGGCGCTTATCGCCTGGCTGCATGGTGTTGTGCTGCTTATGCCATTCTGCCAGCCATTGGCGGAGCGCCTCGGGTTCGGTTGGTATTCCTTTTTTCCATTCAATTTTGTGATCGTCCATTTTGTAAGCCTCCTGTGGGCGCTTACTAAAAACGCCCGGGGGTTGGGTCCACCTCTGGGCGTGATAAAATGGGGGTAAGCCCGCTACCGCTCGTCCGGTGGTTGGGTCTAGGCCTCGGTTAGCTGGTTGCACAGCGCCGGGGCCGTTTGATATGTTACGATTATATACTAGCTTGTTACGCTTGTCAAGCTGTTCTAGCTAGAATTGCTATACATGCTTTTCCTGCAAGATCAGCTCCCCCAGCGTATCAGGCTATAACTTTAGGCGCTTGCCCGTTTCGGTTGGGATCTTCCCGGCCTGGTAGTCAGCTATGAATTTTTGCACCGCTGCAGTTAGCAGGGTTCCCCGCTTTTCGCCCACCTCGCGGGCTATCCTGTCCAGCTCTGCAATTTCAGCATGAGACAAATTGACGCCCACGGCTCGCTTTCCCCGCTGGGTTTCTTGTGGCTTGTCCGGTTGCTTTTCGGGCGCTTTCTGGCCGCTGGTTGTGGATGAGAATATATCCCCCATAGCATCAGGGTTTAGCTTTTTAGCCATTTTTGCACCTCGCTTGCTACTTCACGGTAGGCAGCAGCAGCCGGGTTGCTAGGGTCGTAATTTAGTACGCTTTGCTTTGTGGCTGCTGCCTCTTGTACCTTGACGGTATTAGGGATCGAAACGGGCAGCATAGGCAGCCCGGCGTTTTGCATGGTTTCAATAGCTTGCTTATGGGCTGTTAGCCGGTTATCTAGTCTAGTCACTAAAACGCCCAGCAGCTGCAGCCCAGGGTTTAGCTGGTTTTGCACCTTTTCTAATGTTCCCATGAATAGAGACAGGCCGCGCAGATCAGCAGCCGCCGGCTGGGTCGGGCATAACACGCCATCAGCAGCCACCAGGGCATTTACTGTTAGCAGTGCCAGGCTGGGCGGGCAGTCTATCAGGATCACATCATAGCCGGCCAGGCTGCCCAGGGCGTTTTTTAGCACCGCTTCACGCCCCCAGCGCGACACTAGCCCCAGCTCTGCCCGTGATAGGGTCACATCACTGGGGGCCAGATCCAGCCCGGGCGCTATGTTTTGGATCACATCAGTTATAGCCAGGTCGCCGGGTTCGGCGTCCCCTAATACCTCGGCCATAGATCGCCCCTCTGCCATAATACCCAGGCTTTGGGTTAGGCTGCTTTGCGGGTCCAGATCCACCAGCAGCACCCGCCGGCCCTGTTCAGCCAGGGCAGCCCCCAGGTTTAGCGCGGTTGTGGTTTTGGCCACCCCGCCTTTTTGGTTTGCAATTGCTAATATTTTCATGGGGTTATTATCCCCCCGCTATCTTAGCAAGTCAAGCGCCAGGCGCTGGAATAGCCAAATTAGCGCTTATAGCGTGTTTAGCTAGAATAACTGGCCCCTTAGTCGTAAACCGGCGCTTATTGACGTTAGCGTCAGTAATTTGATGAATTTAGCGCCTTTTATTGACGTTAGCGTCAATGCTTTTTTATAGCCTCTGGAAACTCCATTTTTCACCTTTGATAGTGTCTACTTGTCTACTGCCTTTTTTATAGCGTCAAAGTGTCAACTTCTGAAAAAGCGCGACCTACTGCATGATAAAACGAGGAGTTGTAGGTAACATACACCCAAAAATCGAATCGACCCCATGATTGTAAGAAACAGCTGCAGATAGATCGAAAACCCGGGAGATACCACTGCCTTTCACGCAATAGAGTTGGGTCCATCATTCATATCGATATACTTCATTGATCTGAATATTTGGGCTCGTCACCGTCGGTGCAACAGACTGGACCGAAATCATGGTTGACACATCGGTAACTTTCGGTGTAAATGCCAGCACCTGTGGGGTAATCGAGACAACTGACCGGGGATCGAGGGATGCGATCGGGTCAGCGCTTCCACCTACATAACCATCTCGATTAACTTTCGCCACCAGAAAATCCCCCGCCGGGTCAATGATTCTGGTCACGCCTGCCATCACATAGCCACCCCCTGTTGGCTTTATCTCTTCAATTTCATCCAGTCCCTCCTCGCCAAATATCCTCGCCCACAAATACTTGCCCTCTTTGTCAAACTTGACAAAAAAAACATCCCCTCCATGCTGTGGAATGGTTAATTTACCGCCAGTGATGAATCCATTTTCCGTTTCGTTCATTGTCCATCCAACATCATCTTGAGGACCATCGATCATTGTGCTCCACACAAGATCACCATCGGAATTGAGTTTGACTCCAAACAACGCACCTTCGCCTTTGGCCCCAAAGGAAGAAGTCTTGTCACCAAAAGCATAACCCCCATCACTGGTTACTCTGACCCCATCCCAGTTGATCCCCTCAGCGCCGCTGCCGCCAATGGTCTTGGCCCAGACCACATTGCCATGTGGGTCAATCTTGATCAGGCCAGCGTCCGCTTCGCCTGCGCCAAAGGACCAGGTCGTCCCCCCGATAATGTATCCCCCTTCTACCTGCGCAACCCCACTGCCGTTGTCGTTTTCCACACCCCCGAATGCTTTGGCCCAATCGAGCTGTCCATCTGGCCCCAATTTGACCACCAGCAAATCCTTTTTTCCTGCCCCAAATGAATCCGTATCTCCTACAACGAGATAGCCATCATTCGTTGCCAGGGTAGTCATGCCGCTCTCGCTGCCATGCCCACCAATCACTTTACTCCACACCAGATCGCCATTGCCATCAAGTTTTACAATGAATAGATCCGTTTTACCAAACCCAAACGAAATCGTCGTGCCGGTCAGCAAAAATCCGCCATCTCGTGTTGGGCGCACGGAATAGCTCCCTCGCTCATCTCTTGGCCCTCCGATCGTCCTGCCCCAGAGTAGATGGCCTCCCTTATCGAGTTTGACCGCAAGAAAATCATGGGAGCCATCCTGGTTCCCTCCACCATCGCCAAGGCCATAGGAACTGGTCATGCCTACGACAACATAACCATCTTCTGTTTCATGAAAAGATGGCGCATAATCACGGCCCTCGCCTCCAATGGCAAGGATCCAATAAGATTCTCTGGACGTCTGATCATCGGATTCTACAATACCAATACTGGGGGCAGTTGAATCTGTGGCGGTCATTGGTATGTTGCATGAAAGGATCACCATGATCCCTAATATCAATTTCAGCGCCCTGCCAGCAGTTTTCCCATTCACGCTCATAAAATACCTTCTTGGGAGCCAAAAAACCATCATCCCACTTTATATTTCAGTATACATCAAGACAACGCCGTTCTTGATCTTGTTGGTAGTATTAGGAATTTTTCAGCGCGGTGAACACCCCGGCAAAGAAATCTTTATAGACACAATCCACATGGGGAAAACCGGCTTCACGCAGCCAGGCAATCTGGTCAGCCAGGAAAGCATCTTTGTCCTGAATTCCACGTTAACATATAATTATCTTCTTTTTTCTCAACTGGTGAAGAATTTTGAAAAACATTTCTACCTGAATACCACTTTGAAATCAAATTATCCCCATTTTACGTCCAACTGGCGAGGAATTTTGGGGAAACCTCCTATATTATAGCATTTTCGGCACCACCTTGTCATGAATATTATGAATAATTCTTGTGAAACAGAATATTGGGTAAGGTAAACAAACCTCCAAACACCCTGAAGCCAACATCGGAATAATCGACACTATTTTCTTAGCACAAGCAATGTTCATAAACATCTTTATACGGATATTTTGCTGAGAGTTTCATAACCACATATCTTGCTGTTCTGATAATCTTCCCAGCAAGAAAAACATACTTCAAACGGAATGTCTTGATTTGCTGTCTGTATTCTGAAATGCATAGAGAATCAAATTTGAACAGCAAAAACAGATTGTATGCAAGCATCATCATTTGAAACACTGCTTCGTTTGCCCAAAACGATTTTAGCAAAAGATGGCCAACCGCCATATCATACTTGGCTTCCTTGATGTAATTCTCAGAGTTGCCACGCTTTTCGTAAGAAATGACTACCTTTTCTGAAGGTAGTTCAGTATTGCTTACAAAGAAAAAGTATTCGTATTCGTCGCCGTCAAAGAGAGATAATTGTGCTCTGTCTTTTTCTGGTTTCAATATCCGAGAGACTACAAATCTCCTGTCTTTGTCCCATGTGTTTAGTTTCGTTAAAAGCTCAGCCGTTTCCCTGCCCTCATCACCTGTAACGAATAAAATACCCAACTCCAACAACGATCAGTACCAAGACCGCTGCGATAGCTATTCTAACCTGGGGTTTTATCCTTTTTTTGACGGTTAACTCCTCCAGACTTGCACCACACACATTACAAAAAACACTACCATCAGGAATATTCTCACTGCCACATTTTCCACATTTCATAATAAGCACCTCTTCTGATTTATCCCCCATCTGGGGGCGGGTACGACTACCAATAATCCACCAGTAATAATCTTATTCTACTCGCATTCCTATATCATGCCTTCAAATTTCCCGGCTGCATTGGCTCTATCCAATCTTCAAACCACGGTTGGACCGGCGGCCAGGGCCACAGCCTGATAGTATCCACACCCGGGCAGCCCAGGGTTATCGTGTAAAATGGTTGCAGCTCCCGGTTATCAAACGTGATCAGTCTACAGCTCGCAGGCAGCCAGGTTGCATACACCCCGGGCAGGGTTGGGTATTCGGTGGTTGTCATGGCCAGCCCGGCCACAGTCCCGGCCAGCAGGCAGAACACAAACCACAGGACCATAAAGCGCCGGCGTTTCATGCTGCCATTATACAGCCCCCGCCCGCCTGGGTGATACACTTCCTTAACATGAACATACGTGCTAAAAATCGCCATTCTACGGCGTGTTTTAGGGCCGTGAAAGCTGTTTTCAAATCCAACACAAACACGCTCCCACGGCCCTAATTTTGGCCTTCTGGTGGCCCTCTGTGGCCTAGACAGGTTCCCCAATCTTTATTTCAGTAATAGTCCGCTCCAGAGGGGCCACATAAGCATGATATGCCAAATCACGCCGGTCACCGCGCTGAAAAGCGCTACCGCCCCAAATCATGCAGTCACCAGCAAAACGCACATAGCGCGCGCCGCCGGTCCGCTGATCAGCCAGTAAATCATACAGCTGCTGGGCCCGGGTCACCTGCTCTTTCTCTGCCTGGTTGAATTGCTCCACTAATGTTGTAATCTCTTGCTCGCTCATTTTTCACCTTCTCTTTCACAAATTTTGTTTGGTTGAATTTGTGGGCTGGTAGTGGAAGTGCTACCAGCCCCGGTAAGCAGCCCGCGGCTGCATTATCGTTATTAATCATCGGGCCAGTTTATGGCGTAATTGAAACTCTAAATACCAATACATCAGCAACGGCCTGCAGCTGGCCCAGTTCTTCAGCCGTCACCACTTCGCCGGTGTTTAGATCAAACAGGTTTTTATCATCCATTTGCTGCCAGGCAGTTACAAACCGCCGGGGGCCGCCATCGCTGCCAGCCTCAAGTTTTATTATTCTGTTATCCAGGTTAGCCATTTTTCACAGTCTCCCGGTTGATCCTGATAACGCGCTCCCCAGCTGTACGGCGCTCAAATTCGGCGCGGGTCATCTGTTCGCCTGTGCGCGTATCTTCGACCATGTCAGGATCATCACCCCACATATAAACGTGAATATCTTTCAGGCCGTCATCGCCCTGGCTTTCCAATTGTTTTACTCTATTGTCTAAATTAGCCATTTTTCGCCGCCTCCAATCTTGAAACGCGTTCCTCAAGATCCACCAGCTGGCGCAGCTGCAGCAGGCGATTTAGCCCAGTGTCAGCAGCTCGCAGCCGGACCGCTGGCGAAGCGTCCGGATCGTTCATAACATCTTGAATAGTGTCAGCAGCCTGGCCACTCATGCCCACTAGCCGCCTTGACAATTCCCCGAGCGCCGCTGCTGTAGCCCGGTTAAGCTCCCGATCAAACTCTGGCAGCAGCAGCCAGGCATAAACTGTTTTACGAGCCACACCGGCGGCCTCTGCTGCAGCCGTCACCGTCCCGGCCTGGGTCAGCGCCTCTAGTGCTTTGCGTTGGCGTGGTGTCAGCTTAAAATTTTCTGTTACCTTTTCGGCCATAATGTCACCCTAATTCGATATTGGTTACTAGCGTCCCGTTTACGGCGTCAAATTTCTGTGAGACACTCACACCCTCTAACAGTTCGGTAAATTCGTTCTTTGCGCCCCATTCCAGATCCCCGGGGTTATACAGATCGCTTACCTCCTCGGTGATCTTTACTAATTCGTTTAGATCAGGCCCAAATAAAGCCGCTGCCGCCTCTACTTTGGCCAGCGCCTCAGTTGTTACCAGGGCGTCAAGATCTGCAGCCATACGCTCTACCAGGCGCCTGGCAATCATATGATTGCCGTCTGTCCCGTTTGTGAAGCGCTCTTGAACAGCGCCGGCGGCCAGCTCTGCCCAGGCGCGGGCCTTTGTTTCATCGCCAGTTTCCAGCACCTGGTTATATTGGCGCTCCACATCTGCCAGCTCGCGGGCATTCCGGACCGCCTGAATAGCAGCGGTTGCCTCATAGTTTAGCCGCTGAAAATCCCAGCGCTTGGCGTTGGCCTCTTGCGCCTCGGTTTTTCGCTTTTCAAGGTCAGCACCCCGCATTCGGACATAATCCCACGCCGCGTCCAGCTGCCGGCGGGCTGTTGGTTGGTAAGCCTCGATTTCTGCCTGCAGCGCCTGGCGCTGGCGGCCCCGTTCTGTCAATTCTGGGTTATTGTCTATCTCGGCGCGGCGGGCTTTGAAGCCCTGAATAGTGTTTTGTACTACAGTACTGTTACTCATGTTTTCGTCTCCTCGGTAAAGATTTTTTTCTGAATTTTGGACAGCCTGCAGCCATCCAGGACCATAGCCCGGATCGCGGCAGATCTAACGCATCAAAATATATACGGCCCTCATTAGCCAGCCAGGCGCGGGCCTCAAATGCCTCCTGGGCATTTTTAGCCTGGCAATCTACGGCGGCCTGTTGGATTACACATGCAGCCAGCTTAGTAATTCCGGTATCATCAAACATTTGTTTCCTCATAAATCACTTATCAGAATGTCAGTTCTTGACACCTATCCCATATCTAGCCCAAATGTTCAGAAAATTTGTTCTTTGTCAGGGTAAAAAAATATACTGATACCCTCCGCCTTTTTCCGCGCCAAATGTAGCAGGTGTAGCAGGTTGACCCATTTAAGACTATACTTCTCTTTATCTCTTTAGAATTTATTTTCTTTTTGTTGCTGCGCGATAAGTTAGCTCTTAAATAGGGTAAGTTGCTACACCTGCTACATTCCCTACAAAAATTAATCATTTGAACCTGCCTTAATCCCCACCCCACGGTAAAATGATTTGCCTGCGGCCCGGTAGCGCTCGAAGCCCAGGCGCTCCCATTCATCGGCAATACTGGTGCTGCTTAGTGGTTTGTGGTTGGTGTCAAGGCACCAGATTTTATAGGCGTTATACAGGGCGCTAGACTGGGTTGTAAAATCCTGGCCTGTTATACAACATTCCTCCACAAAATGAGACGGTATATCGTTGTGCCGTTGGAAGTGTCCCGTAGCCTGGTTCACGCACCCGGGAATATCGAAGCCGCCGCGTTTGCGCAGCCGCTGCAGGCCCTCGAGCGCCCAATTTAGAATGCCGGCGCCCTCGTTTTTCACGCTCTCTTTTATTTGCGGGTCCCGGTCCTTTTCAGCCAGGTTAGGGAATTTGATCACCTTCACGCGCCGGAATAATCCGTTCAGGCTGTCCGGTACTCTGGGAAGTTCATTCATGGCCCATGCTACTTTTGCAAATGGGCGGTATTGGTAAGCATCGCGGAATTTGCGTTCAATGGTGATTTGTTCGCCTGATATGATCGCATTCAAAACGTGACTGGCTTTCATGTATATTGACGGCTGCTCGCTGGCCACCAGTAAAGTTTTGCCCTGCAGGCTTGACAATCCAAAACGTGAATTTTCAATATCAGCCAGGCCCAGCGGCGTCACCCTTCCCCCCAACATCGCTGTAAGCCCTTCCAAAATGGTTGATTTGCCGCTGCCCTGTGGACCATAAAGCCAAACTGCTATTTCCTGGCTGGTGTCAATTGTGAGCGCGTATCCTGCAAATTCCTGTAAGAAGTCTGCAGCGTCTGGTATTGTGCTATGCAAAACATAGCGCCACACTTCTGCGTCAGCCTGTGGATCATAGTCATAGCCCAGCTTAAAAGTCGCGTAATTTTCAGGATCATGGGGCTGTAGTTCCATCGTTGGAATGTGTAAAGCGCCATTGCCACAGATTAGAACATCATAATTAGAATCCCAGGTTCTATCCGGAATGTAAGCATCCAGGCGAGCCAGTTCCATGACACTATTTAGCAGGTTGCGCGACACTTTCACGCCCTCGATCTTTGCGGATCTCATTACCTGTTTGATTTCCCAGGCTATTTCATCCTGTGGGGTTTCAAGCCACACCCCCGCGGCATAGCGGCGCCAGTCACCCAGGCCGTAGGCTGTAGGCTCTGCGTTTTCCAGCCACCGGGCGGCCAGGTCATCATCACCAGGGCGCGGCGGCTTTTTATCGCTCTCAGTTTCGTTCTGTGATTCAGTTCCCGCATTTTTCCCGGCGTTTTCCGTTTTGCTTTGCCTGGTAGCCGTTCTGGCTGGCCGCGGGCTGTCATCGTCAGCCCAATGGGACAGACTGCCCAGCGTTAGGCCGCCGGCGTCATTGAATGTTTTCCACCTCTTGGCACATTCCCCGGGTTCATGCTTCGGGCTTTTCTGTGACCATGTTTCCCACAAGTGCAGGCCGGTTGCTCCCAGTTGTGATAAAGACATTCCCACTGATAGCCAGCTGTGATAGTCGTCAGCGCGCCACGGATCCAGGCGCTGTAGCAATTCACCGGCCCATTTTGCTTTATCGTCTGGCTGGTGGTTTCCGTTGCCGTTGCCGCCGCTGTTTGTGTAATTCTCCTGGGCTTGCTCTCTGGGCAAATGTGAAGCCAGGTAGCGGAGCGAATAGGCCGGCAGATCCCAATCAGCCTGAATAATGCTTACTGGTCTGGGTGGTTTGTATTTGTGGTTTATTGTGCCTGGCACTCTCAGCACCCGGGCCAGGTCTTTAGCGCCCTGATCGCCGCCCACCAGGCCCACCCAGGCCGCTTGTGTTCGCCTGATTTCTTCGCGGTGGTTGCTGTTTGTGATCGTGTAGGGTTGATCCAATAACCAATAGCAATGATAGCCGCCGCCGCTGTCAATGATTATTGACGGGTCTGGGGCTGTTGGGTAAAGGTTCTTTATGTGTTCAAGTGATCGCTCTTTGCTGCCCTCAAAATCTTTAGCGTCAAATTCAGCAAATAGACAATTCACCGCGACCACATCAGACACTTTAGCCCGCTGGCCTGGTCCCTTGCTGCGGCTGGTGGGGTTCACCCCAAAGTAAACGTTTCCGTTATTCGGCGGCTGCCCCGGGTTGTTAGCTTCTACCCAGTCTGTTTGTTTTGCCGGGTGGGTCCAGTAGTAGCCATAATGGCCGCCGCGCCAAAGGTGGGACAGTAGTTGAATGTGTGCGTTATCGCTCATGGGTTGCCCCTAAATAGTCTATGAGAATGCAGGTTCTCGGAATGTTTGGGTTCATGGTTGCATTCCCTAAAATGGGAGATCCCATTCTGTTATTTGATCTTTGTTTTTTGGTGCATAATAGATAGGGTCTTTTAGCCCATCCTCTTTGATCCAGGTCCTGATTTTCTTCAGCAGCCTTAGCGCTTCTTTTTGACTGGTGTCAGGCGTGATCAATACCCTAACGTTTGGGGCTCCGGACATAAGTTCATCGGTTGCGCCGCAAGACACCCAATCCCAATCGTCATCCGGGGATCCAACAGGGAAAAGGCCGCCATCAGGGCAATAAAAGCCGTCAAATTGCAGGAATGGCATTAGATCCCGGGTTGCGTAGTGCCTTAGCTTTTCCTCTTTGGTGGTCAGCTCGCCGGGTTCGGATCCCAGTTCAAAAGTAAACGCCTGGTGGCGTAGTAGCTGGGCCTCGGTTTGTGCCTGGTCGGCTATGCAATCTATAACGTTGGCTTGTAGTCGCAAGCCATAAGCTTTGTTTTCAAGCTGTTCTGCTTGCTCGCTTAATTCCCCCGGTGTGCAGCTGCTTTGATAATTCCCCGCTTGAATTTGATATTCTTTTTCTGATATACTAAGTTTAGCCATAGAAGCCGTCCTTTCTGTGGTTGCCCTGCGCCTCTGCCGCCTGCCCCGGCGGCATTGGTATTTAAGCGGGCATGTTTTTTGTTTCGTTCCACGATAACATATTTTGCCAGCGCTGTAATCTGATTAATCGTTTCGTCGTTTCATCGCTTTATCAAACTTATCTCGATCGTCTTTATTACTCGGAGCCATCCCTATTTCGGTCATAGCCCGGGCGGCTGAATAGCCGTCTTGGTTAATCATTTTGTGCGCCTGATCATAGTTAGTGTCCCTCGGCCTACCTGGATTACTCCCCCTGTTTGTGGTGGGGCTATCTTCTTCTTTTCTTTTATCCTGCCCAAAAACATCATTTATCTCTTTCCATATCTCCTCAAATAAAACGAGTAGCACCGGCGTCCTGGTGCTGTAGTATCCAGTGACAACCACGCGCGGCGCTTTCACTCCAATTTGGCGGGCCTCGATCCCGTAAGCCGTATAAATCCCAGGAGAAACAATTTCTTTCCCTGTGTCATGGCGCATAGATATCGAAGTGTATTTCATGGGTAAAGAGAAAGAATCGTTTATGTAAGGTGTTGGTATTGGGTGCTGCAAGCACATAGTAACCGTTGCTTTTTCTGCTTCATAGGTGGGGTTCGTGCTTACTTGCTGTTGTTTGACAATTGGATATAACCAGTCTCCAAACTGCTCTATTCTGGTATCTTCCAGCGTTGTTTGTGTCTTGCCCATGCTTGGCGGGTAGCTCATGTTCACCTCAAAATAAAAAAGCCGTTGCCACCTGGCACGGCTTGACAAGCGCTTATAGTTTGTGTTACCATAACGCGCAGACAGATAGACCGCTTCCAGGTCACTTTTAGACGCCCCCGGCCAGGGGCGTTTTTTATTCGATTGACGCCATTATAACGGATTAACTTTAGAAGCGTGTAATTATTCACCTTAAAATACCTCCGCTGTTATCTTCATGCAGCTACCGCCCGCATATATGGCACATGCAGCAGGCCCGCAGCCTTACATTTTGCAGCCTCTGGCCGCCGGTCATAGCGCGCCGTTGTGGTGGGGCTGGCATGGCCCGCTAATTTCTGGACCGTACTAATATCAGCGCCGGCGTCTAATAGGTGGCTTATCATGGTTCGCCTTAGATCATGGGGGCTAAAATCACGGATCCCGGCGGCCTGGCCACGGCGGGCCAGCATGTTATAAATGCTCTGTGTGGATAGCCGGCGGCTAGTGATCACCCCGCCTTTATTGATCGGCTGGAATAATGCCCCAGGTTGATCACCGCGCAGCTCGAGCCAGTCACCCAGGGCAGCAGCAGCGCCATTGACCACATATACCAGGCGTTCTTTGTTTCGCTTACCACGGACCACCAGCCGCCCGCTTTCGGCGTCATAGCTGGCCAGGTCCAGCGCGACTACTTCGGCCCGGCGCAGCCCGCAAGAATATAAAACGGCTATTAGGGCAGCGTCGCGCACATCTGCAGGCGTTCTGCCCTGGCAATCGTGCATCAGGGCGGCTATTTCCCCGCTGGACAGCTCCCGGCCCGCTGGGATCGTTTCACCCGTCACCGCTTGCAGATCAGCAGCCCGGGCGTGATCATCACTTGACATCAGTCCCAGGCGCCAGGCCTCGCGCAGCACCCCGCGTAGGGCGCATAAATGTTTATTGACGGTTGCGGCTTTCAGGTCCTCATGCTGCAGGGTGGCCCGGATCGCCAGGGTATGCACCCGGCGAAGATCCCACCAGGTGAAAGAAAAGGCGTCATAAGCGCCGCCGCTGGCCTGGGCAGCTATACGGTTCAGACATTGCAGCATGGTTTTTCTGCTGGCCATGCTGGACAGGCCCGCCAGGTAGGCCGCCGCTGGGTTATTGTCAAGTGCTCCCGCCAGGGTGGCCAGGGTGTTGTTATTCTGTGTGGTGGTTAGTTCAGTCATTTTTATATCTCCGTTGTGTTTCCCGAATAGTTATTCTGATAACCTATTATGGCTTGAAAATGGGCGGGCAGTTGTGGCCACCCGCCCGGATCTTGTTACGATTTATGAGAATTGGCTAGTTTAGCGTTTATAGCGT
>Ga0257125_1002541_pt1 | contig 14631 bp, 15 predicted proteins | sample SI106_200metaG_FD_190183 | JGI IMG/M metagenome (GOLD analysis project Ga0257125, IMG submission 190183) | Marine microbial communities from Saanich Inlet, British Columbia, Canada - SI106_200 | ecosystem: Environmental > Aquatic > Marine > Inlet | place: Canada: British Columbia | collected...
CTGCAGAAGATTTTGAAATGGTAGGTAAGATTGATAGATCTGTAAGAGACGCAATGCAAGGAATGGGGGAAGAACTCCAAAAATATTTAGATGAAGCAGGGGAAGACTTATTATTAAATAAAGAGAAAAAAGAAAAAGACAAAAAACCAAAAAAAACAATATTAGAGAAAACATTAGGAACCTTTGTAACTATTAAACCCAAGGACAAAAAGAAAAAGGAACCAAAAAAGAACTCTGCAAAAATAGCACAAGAAAAATCAAATGCATTAAAACAAGCAAATTTAATTATGTGGATGACTTATAAAAATTATAAAAAAACACACGGTTATTTAGCATGGTAAAAGAAAGTAAACTTAAGGATATTGAAAAATTATCTCCAGAAGAGAGGATAAAAAAGTTAAGAGAGATTGCAGAACAAGATAAAGAGGAGATTGAAAAAGCACAAGAACTGATAAAAGAAAGCGAAGACGAGATAGCTGTCGAAGAAAAAATAAAACACGTACAAATGCCAGAAAATCAAGAAGTTGATGTACCTGGTTTATTTAGGGGAGAAGAAGAGTCTTTAGAAGATACAGTAGCAAAAGAAAAAATAAATATAAGAAATGAAGATGTTAAACAACAACAACAATATCTCAGTCAATTACAAACAAGAGAAATAGAACAACGTGCAGAAAACATTTATCAGCAAATTCAAGAAGCAGGTTATGTAAGTAGTGAACAGATGCAACAAGTTGCAGCAATGTATCAAGAAACAAGACAAAGAAGTGAAGATTTACAACAAGGAAGCTATAAATCATCCTCAAGAAGAATTCAAGAAGATTTAAGTGTTACACAAAGCATTACCAAAAGAATCTTGGGAGATTTTTATAAAAAATAAAAATGGTTGTATTTAAATCAGCATACCATGTGCCCATGGATCGAGGATATGTAGGGAATCAAACAAAAGATATAAAACCCACAGCAGATATAGAAGAACCCATAATTCCTTTGAGAGAGATAGGTCAAACAGTTGCAGAAGGTAGACAATTCGGAACATTCTTACAATCATCTCAAGCAGCTATCAGGGCAGGAGTAGGACAGATAGAATTACAACCTGGGATGGGGGGTGGAGAAGAACCAACTGGCGCTGAAAATTATGGTAAAGATTCAAGAGAAGCTTTAAGAGAATTAGCAAGAGTAAATGCTGTTAAATTTACTTCTATACACACCCCTGTTCAAATAGGTAATATGTCGGGATTTAATCCTCAACAAAGGGAATTTAGCGATGAATATCGTGATAAAGAAGTCGAAGAAGTTAAATCAGCAATTAAGTTTGCAGCAGAAGTTTCTCAAGGGGGCGCAGTTGTTGTCCATACAGGAGAATATCAAAGACCTATGTTTGATGCTTTTTGGAATAAAGAAGGAAAATGGAAAAACTCATTTAGACAATATGTAGAAGAATCAAAAAGAGCTGTAAAACCATTAGTAGATGTAAGAACTGGAAAATTAATACAGGAAGTTAGAATGAATCAAATTGTACCAAGGGCTGTTTGGAACAGATATGAATCTGGAAACGAGTTTTACCAAGAAAATAGTGGAAGCGAGTACCACGATGAAGAAGGAGTTTTAGTGAAGGAAGGGGATTATATTGATTATGAAGGAAGAAGATTAGAAAGACCAGACAGAATTCCAAAATATGATAAAGAAAAAAATACGGTTGTTATTAGAGAAGAAAGGTGGGATGATTTAGTAAAAGAAGCAGAAGATATTAATAAAATTAGGGCAGAAGAAGAAAATATGAGTTATGCTGATTTTATAATTAGTGGAAAAAACAACGTAGTTACACCAGAAGAAGCTTTTCTTTATGCTACAACCGAAACACAAGAAGCAGTATCCAAAGGTTGGGCTGGAAATTACTCAGAACGTTCAACTATTCATTTTAAAGAACTTGAAAAATATAAAAAAGCACTAAAATTTTATGAAAAATTAGAAAGTAATATTTCTGAAGAAGATAAATGGAAACTTAAACAAAGCAATAGGGGTCTTCAATTAGAATCATTAGGTCTTGTTCCTAGAGAATATCAAATGCCTACTGATATTTTAAGAGAAGAGATTGAAAAAGCAAGGGAGAGCATATCTTCAATAAAAGAAATGGTAAAAGGTCAGTTGCAACAAGCAAAAGACCAAGAAATATTAAGAAGACATGCTGTTAGTGCTAGTAAGTATGCAACAACACAATTTACAAAAAGTTATGCAGAAGCAGGAATAGAAGCAATGCAACAAACTGATAATAATCCTTATACAAAAAGAGATATATTTTTAGCACCAGAGAACATATGGCCTGAAATGGGTTATGGAAGTCATCCTGAAGAATTACTCCAACTTGTAAAAAAATCAAGAAAAAAAATGGTTGAATATCTTATAGAACAACAAGTAGAAGATCCTGCTGGATCAGTAGATCCTGAAACAGGAAAAGCAATTTTAATTAATAATCCTCATTTTACTGGTATGAGCAGAAAAGAAGCAGAAAAAGAAGCAGAACAACACATAAAAGCAACACTAGATACACAACATCTTGGTATGTGGTTTAATAGCTTTGCAGCATTACCAGGAGAAACAAGACAAAAAAGAAAAAAAAGATTTAATAAATGGTATCTTGACGAAGTTGAAAAATTAGCAGAAGAAAATATAATAGGTAATGTTCATTTAGTAGATGCAATGGGTGGTTCTCATCAACATTTACCAGCAGGACAAGGAGACCTCCCATTAAAAGACACCTTAAGAATTCTAAAAAAACACGGTTTCAAAGGTTCTATTAATTCAGAAGGGCATGGTGAAGAAAGATTTGGTGCAGGAAGGATACTTTTAGAAACCTGGAAGGAATTTGGAACACCAATTCAAAATTTAGGCAGCTATGGATCACCAGGAATGCCTAATCAAAATTGGGGAAGAGTGCAACACGGTTATTTTGGACAAACATACCCGCCTTATTTTATTTTTGGAGCATATTCTCCATCAAACGATTGGCAATTATGGTCAGAAGTACCAATGGAATAAATACAAGAAAACTAATTTATAGCTGTTTTCCACAAACTATCAAAGAATTTCTTAAATGAAGAAGCTGCTTCTTTATTTTTTACTCTTATGACCATTGGACTTTTTAAAAGCATGATAATAAGGACCGTATTACCATAAAGATTAATTTCTGTAAAAGTTTCTTGATGTAAGAACCTAATTTCGTTTGGAGATTCTCTAAAAATAGATGTTCTTTTAATATTTTTTCTTACATCTTCATTAAATATAATTTTACTTCCAAAACCTTTTTTTCTTTTTTTAACATAATACTGACTAAAAAAGACATCTGCTTGTTTACTATCATAACCCCTACTTGCTCCAAAGATATAATCTGACTCCCCTTTATTCATTTCCTTAACTTTATCATTGAATATTGTCTTCATACCTCCCCAACCATAAAAAACCTCTACATCTGTTTGTTCTTCTGTTTTTGTATATTTTCCAATCAATAAAGGCAATAAGTCATCTACTATGGCCTTTTCTTTATTTATTTCTTTTTCTTTATTTTGAATAAAATCTTTTATTCTTTCAGGATTAGCAGCACTGAAATGAATTACCTTATTTTTCTTAACAGAAGAAACTATTCCTTTCTCTATTAACCTATTAGCAACATCATATATTTTTGAAGGGGAAATACCTGATTTTTTAGCTAATTCTGTTCTTGTAGATTCTCCTAAATCAAGCAAAGCAGAATATACTTTAATTTCCCCTTTAGTAAGTCCAATTTTCTTTAGATCTAATATATCCATATAATATAATCCACTAAAGAACTATATAAATCTTTCTATAATTGCCCCCTATAGGGACACCATGATATATATACTACAACCTATATGTTATATTAGGTGATAAAAATGAATCTAATAATGAAACAAGCGATTATGAAAGCATTCCCTGGAGAAGATGTAACTACAGTGGAAATCAGACCTTTAAGATCAACAAATCTTAGCAATGAAGAAATGTTAATGTTAGACGAAGGAGAATTTGGAGATTAAGAAAATGGAGGAAATAAAAATGGAAAATAAAACAATAGAATTTGTATGTACTGCAAATAATGGAAGAAGTACAATATCAAGAGCAATTGCTCAGGATTATTTAGTTAGAACAGGATTAGATCAGAAGTATAACTCGGTTTCTTCTGGTTCACATGCAGACGCAGTATTAGCAGGAAACATGCCCTTAAGAATTAAAAAGATGGTTATTGAAAGTGGTGCTAGAGATGGTGTGTGTAGTGCTGAAGAATTAACTCAACTTATTGATAACTATAGTCTTGAAGATATTGAAAAAAGACAAAGTGAAGATAGCGAATATAGTGCAATATTTGAAGCAACCGCAGAAAGATGTAGAAGCCATTATTCTGATATAGAAGAAGCAGAATGTAGAGAAGCAGCAAAAGAATTAGGTATTGAACAATATCTTGATGGGAACTTTAAACAAACCAAAGCAAGTGATGAAACTATTGCTGTTCTGACAATGGGTGCTAGCAATCTAAAAGCAGTTCAAGGAATGTATGCTGAATCAGAATACGATCCCGTTATGGAAATTATTTCAAAGTATGCATTAGGAGAAGATGCTTCAGAAGTTCAAAATGCATTTAGTAAAGGGAAAGAAGTGTATAAGGGTGTTGTAGCTCAATTAAGAGAAATAGTTCCACAAGCAATTGATAAAGCTGTTTTTGAATATGAGACTGAATCAGGAGAAAATTATGAATCTTCAACAGATTCAGATTAATTTTCTTTTTAGAGGTAAAGAAAATGATCAATCCAAAAGACTACAGTCTATTTTTAAAGACTGCAAACACAAATCCTGAAAGATATAACCCCTTATTCAGAATAGATGGAATAATAACAAATCTTCATAGTGAGTTTTTTCTAAAAACTTCTATTGGAAAAGGAGATTCTTTAATAATTCAGAATAATGGAACATGGCATACTTTTATTGACAAAGAAAAAGAAAAAGAATGTATGCAAAAAGGATTAGAATTGTTTAGAGATAAAGAAAAGTATGAAGAATATGCAAATAATTTTAGAAAATTTATAGAGTATGCAAAAAAAGAAATTATTCCTAAGTTCAAAATACCTAGAGAAGTGTCAAAAAAAGAATTTGAAGAATTAATCCAACATTTCATAAACTTTTGGAATTTTTACGGGTATACAGAGTTTTTCTATCATGATTTAGCATATGAAAGAATGCAACAAACAAATAACCCCATATTAAAAGAAAATCTAGAAGATTTAGGAAAATTAAAATTTGAAGGACGTAAAATTTTAAATGCATTTATTTTTGAAAAAGGGGTTCTTCTTAATATTTTAAAACCCCTCTCTATAAAATACCTTGAAGAAGATGAAGACGCAATCTATCTATACTCTAAAGAAATCCTTGGTTTGTTTGAAGGAAAAATACCCCCAAAAAAAGTTATTAATGAAAGAAAAAAATGTTACGCACTTACAAGAATAGACAATAACCTAATTAAATATACTCACAAAAAATCTTTAAAGCTTTTTAATAATTTTACTCAACCTAAAAAGAACAATATGATCAAAGGAATTGTAGCTAAAAAAGGAAAAGCAAAAGGAAAAGTAGTAATTGCTCCAATGTTAACTAATATAGAAGAAATAAATAAAGTAATTTCTAAAATGGAGCAGGGAGATATTTTAGTTGCACATAGTACAACTCCTGAACTAATGACTTTAATAGATAAAGCAGCAGCAATAGTAACAGATCAAGGAGGAATGTTATCACATGCAGCAGTAATTTCAAGGGAGTTTAATATTCCATGCGTTATAGGAACTAAAATAGCAACAAAGGTCTTAAAAGATGGAGACAAAGTAGAAGTTGATGCAGAAAATGGAATAGTAACAAAATTATAATCAACCAGTAGCATATCTATTTTCTATACTTGTATTCTTTGATTTGTTCGGATCATATTTCATCTGAATCAAAGCAGCATTAAACAATTTATAATATTGAAATGATTCATTTGTAAAAGCTTTTGAAAAATTAGAAGAGATACTTAATCTATCTGCCATATCAATTTCCTCAATTATTTCTTCAACCTCTTCCATACTCATTGTTTGTTCAGAAGAAACACTATTTTCTTCATCTTGTTCATAACCAGTATAAGCATAATCTACATTTAATGGTTCAGCAACTTTTCCATAATGTAATTTTGAATAATCTAATCCTTGATGCATTGGCTGGATAAGATTATACATCATCCTATCTTTCGCATCATAACTAGCACGTTGACTTAATATTTTAGATTCTACTTTACCTTCTTTAGCAATTTCTAAGATAGCATCACTTATTTCATCTAACTCATCTTCTTCTTCAGAACCTTCTTCTAAAACATCAGAAATATCTTTCTTCCCAACAACTCTTTCTTTTCTTAATTTTCTCTCTTTTTCTTCACTTTTCTTACTATCTTTTTTCTTTTTCCTAACTTTTACTTTAGAAACTTTTTTACTTAATCCTTCTTTAAATGGCCTTTTCAAATCAAAATCAGCAGCTTCTTTTAACTCACCTATTACATCTTTTAAAGGAGAATCCTCTAAATTTAAAGAACTAACATCAAAATTAGTTAAAATATCCATATAAGAAAGATAAATTAATCATATATAAAGATTATTAATTAAAAACACCATTCGGCTTTTATAAAACAAACCCTTTCCTTAGGATCATTAACATCCCAAACAGCTCTTTCAATAGCACCATACAAAGCAGAACTTATTTGTTGAGGACTCATTCCTGTAGTTAGTACATAAGGAACAAAATTAGGATTAATTTTAGCTTCTTCAACAGCATTTTCATGAATATGCTCTATTGCTTTTTTAAGATTTGCCATTTGTCCAGATTCAAAAGAAAGACTCAATTTATCAGGGATTAACCTAGATCTTTTACCTAAAGCTTCTCTTAACCTAACAGAAAGAATAGAAGAAAACGCAGGATTTTTCTCTCTAGGAATACTCCCTACTTTAAATTCCCAGTCTTCTGTTCTATGTTTTAACCAAACAGTTTGTTCTCTCCAACCATCTTTTTCAAGAGGCGTAGTAACCCCCATTTCTGATAAACCTAATCTATTTTGAGCACCAACACTGGCAGTAAGACTTTTTTCATTATTAGTTATAGAATGCGAGTAAATAACTTTACCAGAAACAGGATATCCTTTAAATAATCCAACTTCTACTCCAGCTTCCATACCTGGTCTTAAACCAGCAGCAATTCTATGAGCAAAATCTTTAGAACTATACATTTGAGGATAAATACTTAGTACAGCTGTTTTACCTGTTTCACTAATTAAAGTTTGTTTATTCTTTCTAATATCCAAAGACAAGGCATATTGTTCACTTTCACCTTCTAAAAAATTAAGAGCAAGATTTTCTTTTAAAGGACCATTAATAGCATGATCTAAAGGCTCTTTTATTTCAGCTAATCTCTGAATTAATGATAATCTCTCTGCTGAATTTGAAAAAATTCTTTCTCTGTATCTTTCAGCCCCTTCCAAAGCCACTTGCTCAAGAGGTGCTCTAAAACTTAATACCCTTCCAACATCCCCCTCTAAAGTATCATGTATTGTTTCTTCAATAGTATTAGCTAACTCAAGGTGTTCTGGCAAAGACCACCCAACTATACTTCCATAACTAGAAGCACTTAAAATATCATCCCCTTCAAAAACAAGGGGCTGATCAGTAATAAACCTACCAAAAGAATTACCACCATCTATATTAAATCCATTTTCAGTATCTTCAATTACAAGCAAACCCTCTCTTAATTCACCTGCAAAAGGATAACCAACAACACCCTCCATCTCAAATAATTCACTATTCATAGCATAACCCAATCTCCCCATAGCAACTGTTTTTTCTTTATTAGTACTAACTACCCCTTCTCCAAGAGATGTAAACTCTTTATCATTAACTCTAATTTCAGAACCTTCTTCTGTTGCTGTAATTTTTACAGAGCCATCCTCTAAATTATCTATTATAGTAGTTTTTCCATTTGGATCAACATAAATGGATTTCCCATCTTTATCCAAACTCACTATAGTATCTTTAGTATAAACTTTTCCTCCTTCTATATCAAAGGCAGCACCTTCTCCCCCTTCAATAAGATATGTTGCCCCTTCTAATTTAATTTGAACAGGTTCAGTTTTAACAGATTTAGTTGTTATCTTTCCATCATCTAAACTAATTCCTTCCTCAATCTTTATTTCTTTTTTTGGTTGGATTGTAATTACTTTTCCAGCTTTATATCTAAAAACAGTACCAGCTGGTTTTATCTCAGTGCCATCAATAATAGTAGGATCTCCTGTAGATACACCTTCAAAACCATCAGGAGTAGGTTTAATTTCACTAGCTTGTTTTATAACAACAGCATAAGTACCACCTTCAGGGTTTCTTGCTGTATAAGCACCATCTGTTATTTTATATTTATTATTTTTATATTCTACATTTCCAGTTGTAATAACACCATTTTTAATAATAGAAGAACCCTCTCCACTAATCTTAACACCTCCACCTTCTAAAACTTCCCCATCTCCTATTATTTTTCCACCCTTTTCAAGATTACATGTTCCTTCACAGTTAAATTTTCCTTTATGAGTAGAAGGCAATGTTCCCCCATCTTTAACAACACCAGTATCTTCATTATAACCAAACTCATCATAACCATCTTCATCTCTTGGAGCAGCAACTAAGTTTAAACAAAGCAACAACATTATTACAAATATAATTATTTTCTTTATTTTAGCTCACCTTAGTTGCAAACACAAATTGATAATAAGGTTTATTATTTAACATAGATTTCTCATCAGTTATCAAATAAACAACTGTTTCATTAGTATAAGTATAATCAATATATGTTACATTTTGATTAAATAATAAAACCTGATCTATAATTCCAGGATGTTTTTCAGTAGATTCAATAATATTTTTCACAGCATCATAAATTGTTAAAAACCTTACATCTATCTTTATTTCAAACTCATCAATTTTTCTTTCAACATTATCTTTTTTTATGAACAAAGGCCAATCTAAATACACAAAGATATTATCATAACCCAAGACAGTTTCTGTCTTTGTTTCTTTAAATTCAATTTCAAAATTATTAAAAAGAGAGAAATTAACACATTCAATAATATGATCATCAACATATTTAGATATTCTATGTTCTATCTCACCATTTACATGTAAAGAACTAACATTTTCATAATATAAATAGTTTGTATTATCATAAAGGGTTGGATAATAATTTTCTTTCAATTCAAGATAACCACTTCTCGCACCTATTCTATAAATAGCACTAGAAGCAACTTGATTCAGACAATCTTCAACATGAGATTTAATTTCTTCTGTTTGTAATTGAAAAGGGCCTAAATAATTAAGATCTTGGCTATTTCTTACAACAAAAAAATAAATAGAACCAACAAGAACAATAACAATCCCAATTACTATAAATAGTGTAATTTGCCCTCTTTTATTAAACATAGTAAAAAAAGAGTATTATCCTATAAAAAGATTGTGTTTAAGCACCCATAACCATAACATCTTCAACCAATCTTCCATAATCTTTTGCACCTGCACAAGATTTAGCATATGCGAAAATTGATTTACCATATTTAGGAGCTTCTTTAACTTTAGAATTTGCTCTTATTGGATAAGATGTTAATTGAGGAAATTCGTTTTGAATATCTGCTAATGTTTCTTTACAAATTTTATTTCTTTTATCAAACAATGTAGGAATTATTTTTGTAATTTTTAATTCTCCATTATAGTTTTTATTTATTTGTTCAACAACATCATGCATTTTTTTTAAAGCATCATATCCTAAATAATCTGTAGAAACAGGAATAAAAGCTTCTTTACAAAAAGCCATTGCATTTTGATTTAATAGTCCTAATGAAGGTGGACAATCTACAATAATATAGTTATATCCATTTATTTTTCCTAAAACTTCTTTTAATAATAATCTTGTTTCACCTTGATTAGCTAAGTAATATTCAGCTTTAACTAGATTTTCTTTAGATGTTATAACATCAAAGTTTTTAGCAACATTAGTAATACAACTTAAAATATCTTGTCTACCCATAAGAGCATCATAAATATCATATTCTGATTTTAATTTCAAAGAAGAATCAATGTTCCCTTGTGGGTCTAAATCCACTAATAAGACTTTTTGATCATTTCTAGATAATCCTGCAGCCAAATTTACAGCTGTTGTTGTTTTTCCTACACCGCCTTTCTGATTAATAATACATATTGTTCTCATTGTCACACCTCGTTTTTTTAATAAAGTTCTAAAAATCAAAGATTTTCAAAAATCCATTTTTTTAAAGTAATTATTCACTGTATTTACTCTTTTATTCCATTAAAAGGGTTTAATAACGTCTTATAAATATTACTGAAATCAGATATCTATTTTAGAGTGGTTAATTAAAAATTCAATCACAAACTATTTATAACATACCCTCAATTAAAACAATAGATGCAAAAACATCAAAAATTCGAAGAGATAAAAAAAGAATATGAATTATTCTACAAATCATTGCTTAACCAAGGCAAATTAACTCATAGGGATACAGAAGTAGGAATATGGGGTATATCTGTGTCAGAATATTTATATGATTTTTTTAAAAAAATAAATTTAAACAAATACAAAAATTTTATAGATTTAGGGAGCGGAGACGGAAAAGTAGTTTTAATTGCATCTTTATTTACAAAAGCAACAGGCATAGAATATGATAAAGAACTAATAAATCAAGGTAAAAAAATAAAAAATAAACTAAAAATTAAAGCAGATTTTATCCAAGGAGATTTTCTAAAGCAAGATCTAACAAAATATGATATTATTTTTATCAATCCAGATAAAGGTTTTGATGAAGGAACAGAAACAAAACTATTAAAAGAATTAAAAAACAAACTAATTGTATATAATTTTATTTTTCACCCTAGATTCTTAAAAAAAGGAAAAACAGAGTGGTATGAAAACACACCGATTATATTTTATACAAAAGAATAATTAACTCTCATTACCAATAGGAATTACATTGACCCTATTTCCTCTAGGACCTTCTTTTTCTAAAACTCTATCAATGGTATTTTTCCCAGCATAAGATGGATTTCTATAAGAATTTAAATATTCAACAGGATGTACATGTTCAAGAGGATGATAACCCCCTTTCATTGGTTCAGGATCAGTACTTTTTCTATATAATTTAGCAGCCGTTTTGTAGTCAACACCACCAAGCAAACTAATTGGATCTAAATTTAAATCATAAGAATTACCAAAATCACTATTTTTTACTTTTCTTAAATATCCAATACCAGGTACATATGACATATTATCAATAAAAACTCAAACTCGATATATAAATATTATGCTTTTACCACCCGATAATACTCAATAAAGTTATTAAACCCCTTCACTAAAATACCTATAATGAAGTTTAAGATAGAAAAAAAGCACCATTCAAATATTTCTAAATATAGACAAGCAGACCTTAAAGTAGCTAACGCTTTTTCACAAGAAGTTATAAAAGAACTAAAAGATTACATAAAAGCAATAATTTTGTTTGGATCCACTGTTGAAGCAGATAAGCCAATAATTCCAGGCGAAACAGATATAGATATATTAATCATTGTTGATGATCTTTCAATAAGAATTACACCTGAATTTATAGAAGCATATAGGATAATAGTGGAAAAAATAGCTATAAAACACTCAAAAAGATTACATATTTCAACTCTAAAGTTCACGAATTTCTGGGAATATATGAGGGTTGGAGACCCAATTGGATTAAACATGTTAAGATCAGGATTACCTTTATATGATCTTGGATTTTTTGAACCAATTCAAGCTTTATTAAAAAGTGGGAAAATAAGACCTTCTCAAGAAAGTGTATGGACTTACTTTGCAAAAGCACCATCCACATTACAAAATTCAAGATGGCATTTATTACAAGCAACTTTAGATTTATATTGGGGTGTTATTGATTCAGCTCATGCAGCATTAATGGCTGTTGGAGAAATGCCACCTTCACCAGCACATGTTGCAGATTTACTTGATAAAGCATTAGCAAAAAAAAGATTAATTAAGAAAAAATATGTAGAAACAATGGAAAAATTCTACAAACTTTCAAAAATGATAGTGCACAGACAAATACAAGAGATAAAAGGAGAGCAATATGAGCTTTATTATAAAGAAGCAGAAGAATTTATAGAAGAAATGAGACAGCTTATTGAAAAAAAGCTTTAACTTTTTTTAATTAAAAGAACTAATATCAGAATCATAAATAATCCTACAATAATTAATAATCCCACAATCGGGAAAAGTAATTTAGGTTTTCCACCATTACTTATTTCTATGTTAGGTACACTATTTGTTACATTTGGAACTTCAACAACTTCTTCAACCACATCTTCTTCAACTACCTCAACAAATTTCTCTTCTTCAACAAAATTACAATCTAATATTTCAAGATCTATATTTTTTTGATCATCTAATTTATCATTATCAAAATAAACATTTAGAGTTAAAGGATATATCCCTTTGCTTATATATTCTTTATCTATCACTACATTTATTTCTTTTTCATATTTTGCATCTTTAGCAAAATCTTTTCCTAACTGAAGATCTCTAAATTTTTCATTAATATTTAAGTCACTATTCTTAATTTCAATAACAACTTGATCTTCTTCTTTCTCACCAGTATTAAGCAATTCAACTAAAAGCCTAACATTAGATTCATCACATTCTAATTTTTCTGTAAATGATTCATACTTAATTATTTGAATATCGTGTTTATTTTTTTCAACTTCTAATCTTACTTGCCATTCAATTTCATATTTTTCATTTGTTTCTGCATTATCCCCTTCAACAATTATTAAAACATCATAAGTATCACTAATCACAATTTCAGGAATTTCTAAAGTAATCTCTTGACTTTTTTTACTACCTGCTTCTATCTCAAATTGGTCTGTTTTAAAATCAATATCATCCCCATCATCAATATCCTTGATTTTAACTTCAACAGTAATATCTTCTATAAGATGATCATCATCTTCATTATCAAATAGATTCTCAAGCTCCAAACTAAATTCAATTTCATTTCCAGGAATTGCTTTTTTATCAATTTTTGTATCATTTTTTACATTACCTTCACTATCTCTTCCAACCCTCACATCCAAATCAATTATTTGAAATCTTTCAGGAGAAACCAAATTCATTGAAATCGATTTATCAACAGATTGATCATTAGTTATTTGAATTGTACCAATATTTATTTCTCCAACCCTAGTATCTGGATCATCTTTTAGGGTAACTTCAACTTCAATTAATATTTCCTCTCCAACAATTAATCCAAAACCATTTGTAGTATCAAAAGAAAGGCTATAATCAGAATGCGCATTTGAACTTAAACTAATTCCAGTTATGTTTTCATCACCATCATTAGTTATTTTGAAGGTTTCAAGACCATCTTCGTCCCATTCTATCTCTCCAAATTCAATTTCATCAACATCAATTGCTAAACTAGGGCTAGCTAGAACATAACCACTAGACACAATAAGTAAAATCATAATTAATATTGCAAAAAATAATTTTTTCATATGAAAGGTAATAAATAACTGATATATAAAGCTTATTATAATTTACTGAATAGTAGTATCTTTTTAATAAAAATACCAAGTTTTTTAAAATAATAAAAAACCCCTATTTATATGAATCAAGTTAATCATACACAACCAGAAGAATATGCACAAGTAACACCAGAAGAATATATAAAGGCCTTAGATGGTTGTTCAGACGAAAATTTACATTCTCAATTAGGGATAGGATATCCTAATTGGCCGATATTGTTGGGTAATGAAGATCTTCAATTAAGTGCAGCCTTAGATAAACTTGGTTTTGAGGTAACATTCTCCCCAAACGGTTCAAAAAAACAAACAATAACTGCAAAATGGCAAGAGGGACCTGTTGATTTAGAGATCCAAGAAGGGGTTCCTTGGTCTGCAACTTATGGTTCTATCCCTTTTTCACAATTTCAACAAAGAAAATATCATACTACTGTTAGAATGAGTCCTTCTCAAGAATCAAGAGGAGATTTAACAAATCCAAGGGCACTAGCAGAAGCAGTAAAGGTTTTTTGTAGATATGCAGAATCTGAACAAGTACCTATGTTAATGACCCACACAAGAGGTGCATTATATCGTGATGATCTATCAAGAATGGTTCGTTATGAACCTGGAGCAACAGAAAGATTTGAACCACCAACAGTAGGGCAAGAACCTCAAAAAACAATATCAAAAATAACTACAACAGAAAGAAGATCAAGATTAGGAAGAACAATTAGCACCCTAACTCAAAAAGTATCATCAATACTTGGTTAACACCACTTTTCTAAAGCTCTTCTTAATTCAGAATGAGTTCTTGCATATTGTTTTAAGCTTTTTTTATTTAAAACAGCATCAACCGCTTGTCTAGCAGCCATAGAACCTTTCATAGTACCCTGAGGATGGCCATGTATTCCACCCCCCATCTGTATGATTATATTATTACCCATCATTTTCATTAATGCAGGAA